>Ga0214921_10002166_pt1 | contig 32321 bp, 34 predicted proteins | sample LL1505_MetaG_FD_177992 | JGI IMG/M metagenome (GOLD analysis project Ga0214921, IMG submission 177992) | Freshwater microbial communities from Lake Lanier, Atlanta, Georgia, United States - LL-1505 | ecosystem: Environmental > Aquatic > Freshwater > Lake | place: USA: Georgia | collected... | reverse complement strand
CCTCGAGACGTGTGAGCTCATCGGGAAATTGGTCGGCGAACGCGTTGATTTGCTCACCAATACCCGAAAGACAGAGGCACACGACACGAAACTGATCCTCCGGAGAACGGCGGTACCAACCACGCGAATCCAAATAATCCGATGTATTGTGGCATTCGATCGAGCGTAGAAGAAACAACGATAGTTCAAACAATGATAGCTCGAACAACGATGGATCTGCCAACAATTGCTCGATGAACCACGGAGGGATCAACGAGAGCTGATGCGACGACAGATCTCGGAGAAATGTTTGAATCGGCATGTTGTAATAGATAAATATAAATGGAGGTAAAATACAAAAATAATTTCAATTTTTTTTATAATACAATTTATTAAACATGTAAAAATAAAAATCTTTTTTCTGTAGGTTTTTTTTCATTAGCTATCGTTATATTTTCTATTATTGCAGTATATCTATTATCCATGATAATTTTATCGGTTTCTGCAGTTAATTTTGTTATATAATTTTGATCAATATCTGGTCTAGCGACTTGTCGTGCACTTTCTATCATATTAGTAAATGATATATAACCAGGCATTAGGAATGGTCCATTTGGATTTTGTTTAAAATATGCAACAATTAGTTTTTCTAGTTCACTCCTGGTAACTCTAGCACGAGTCATAGGAGAAATCATTTTTGGATATTTATCACTATCATTTTTAGTAAAAACTGATTTATATATTTCATTAACAAAAAAACAGTTACCATCAATTGTAATTCTTTGATTAGGTTTTCTGGAACCATATGTATCAAAAGACAATGATTCTTCATCTGATAAAATTGGTATTTTATCACATCCTTCTATTTGAGTTTTTTCATATGGTATATTTAGTTTTACTCTTTCTTGTCCTTCTTCTTTTTTTATAATTTCAGCATAAACAGAATTAGTTTTATAACCTTCTAAAATAATATCATCTATATATGTTCTTTCTTTTCCTTTTATTAATTTAGAAGAATCAATACCTGTACCAGTAAGATTATTTTTTAGTTCAAAATATTTATATTTATATTTTAAATATTTTTGATAATACATATATATAAGTATAGACATTAATAATTTTTAATTAAATGTTCTAATTCTGATATTAGTATCAGAACCAATACTAAGATCAGAATTATAATATGTATATAAATTTATCATTTTCCTACATTTTTATGGATAATTTTCTAAAAGAGGATTAGATAATTTAGCATTTGATTATTAAATATATCAGTTTATTAAACATCATTTTTATAATATAATATTTTTTCTGATTAAAACAATATAATATTACAATAAAAAATATTTTTTATACTGAATAATTATATGAACTAACCATCTTATGATTTATTCATCTTTAGCTATTTATCTTTATGTGAACTCATTTAATTATCAAACAATTTTATGATTAACAATTTTATGATTAACAATTTTATAATTTATTCATAAAATAATTTATTCATAAAATAACTATGTTAGAATATTCAGATGAATTATATGTGGTTAGAAATAATAAACATTTAATTAATTAAATGCTATACAATTAAAATGTAATTAATTAATTAATAAATATATAATTTGATTATATATTTAAAATGAATGAGCTATCATTAGATTTCAAATGGACTTTACTAGAGCGTAAAAGATTATATACAATTAATCGTAAACTTCAAAATCTCGAAGGCATGTTTATTCCATCACTTTTTATAATAATTGTATTATCATTATTACAATTAATGCTTAGTTATTATGTTTCACAATATGTTCAATCGTATTTTCTCATATTATTATTATCTTTTTTAAATGCAAATACTTTTTATTATAGTTTAGGTACATTCTTACATGAAAATTCTCACGGTCTTATAATAGGATTTTATTTACAAGATTTTGTATCATTTATTATTGATATTGGTATGATGACATTTGGTCAAGCAACTGAATATGTACATGTTCATAGATTTCATCATCATCCAGGTTTAAATAAATTTTCTCGTGACAGTGAATGTCCAAAAATAGTATCACCAGAATATTTTTTAAATTTTATACCTTTTTATAATTTATTTATAACTGATGAAAATCCAGAATATTTAAAAAATAAGAAATACATAAATGGTTTTAAACAATATTTATTTGTATTATTTAGTATTATTCAATGTTTAATATATATATATTATAGAGCATATACAGGTTTAATTTTTCGTTTATTAACATTAACTATATTTACTAGTAAATTCTCAATAATTTATCATGGACAAAATATTGCAGAACATTATAGTGATATTACTGGCAATTTTGATAAACCTGTTATGTCAACATATGGATTATTTCACTCTTTATTATCATTTAATACTAATTATCATACGGAACATCATATATGTCCAAATATCGCATGGTATTATTTGGATGAAATAACTAAAACTGATATTAAATTTTTCAAAAAACATGAAAATAAAATAAGTTATATATCATTATGGATCAAATGGTTTTTAAGTGGATTTCCTACTCATCGGAATTGTAAAAATGATTGAAAATTTAAAAGATTTCCAGTACATTTCATAGTGATATCCAAGGATCTATATTTTAATATAATACCAATTTATGAAACTATCTTTTTATGATTATCTTTAATTATTATAATTTATAAACAATTAAAGATGTTAATTAAAACTTATCAACTAAATAAGATATAACAAATAATGATTAAATCTTTTTATGATATCTTAAAAGATATTATATTGATTTTTGTTTTGCCTGATTTATTTGCTTTTTAATGTTTGTTTTCTTTTTTGCTACTATCGGTTGGAATTCTTCATATACTTCATCATCTTGAGTCCCAGAAAGTTTTTCTTTTAAGGTTGAGCAAGATTCTCCAACTAAAATATCATCTTCTGTATTTATAATATCAGTATCATCTATTTTTGAGTCATGATCTTTCATTTTATTTAATTTTAATACCATTATATTCGGAACATTATAAATAAGTGAGAAATCATTCAATTTTGTTATCTCTAAATTATAGTCTATTTGTGATTTTACTTGTTTCATATGTGTTATCATATATGTCTGTTTAAAATATTGTTTCATAAACATAAATAATTCCGATATATTCTCTAATCTATTCTTATCCAATACACTAATCGACTCATCTATAAATAATATATTAGATTGTGGAATCTCCGATATCTGATTTATTATTACTATTAGAGTTAGATCTAACATGAAATTCTCCATTCCAGATAGGGTATATATCTGTTTCATCCCTATTTCAGAATCTGTAACTTTTTTCACAATTTTTTGTCTAGAACTAATTTCAATAGTTGCAGTCTCCTGTAGAATAACCATATCAATACGATCCTTATGTAATATCAATTTGATATTCTTATGAATAAATGGTTCCAATATATTATTAATCCTTTGAGAAATTTTATCCAAATACTTTTCTAACAAATATAATTGTAAACCATTTATCGATACCATATTACTTAATACTCTGTAAATCTCTAATTCTTTTGATAAATTTTCTAATTCTAAATTATTTGATTCAATTAGTCTTAGTTTCTCTTCTAGATTTCTTATATTAAAATTAGATTCTGAACATTTTGTTATTAAATCATTCGATTTCATATTATATTTGGTCAATTCTGATCTAAATATTTCTATTTGTTTATTTATTTTTTCATTTGATTCAATATTCTGTAAATTCCTATTATAAATTTCAATATCATTAGAATATGTATCTATTTGTTTTTGAATTTTATCAGCATCGGTATTTGCATTTATGATATCTTGTTTTAATGATATAATTTGTTGGTTATAATTTAGACTCATCTCAAGTTGTTTATTTAATTCAACATATGATTTTATTATTTTATTACTCGTCTTATCACTCTCAGATTTAAATTTAATTAATTGATTTAAGTTTTCTATTTCAATATCTATTTCATCTATTTTTTCACTAATGGTCCTATTCTGATTAATATTTTCTATATCTGCATTTAGATCTTCAATTTGTCGATTTAAATTATCAATGCTTGTATTAATTGCATTTAAATTTGATCTTATATCTGATCTTTTAGATCTTACCTCTGAACATATTGCTAATATTGATTGTAAATTTTCATATTCATCAGTATTAGGATTATTATTTATATCGATTTCTAGATTGATACTTAAATCCTTAATTTCTTTATCTATTAATTTAATTTTAGTATCAATCTCATTATTATGTCTAAGAACCATAATTTGTTCATTAATCTTATTTAATTCCGAATTAGCATTATCAAAATCTGATTCAAATTTAATTAATAGATTATAACGTTTAACTATTATATTGGATTCTGTTTTCGTTTCTGTAACCGATTCTGATTTTCCATTTAATAAATAATCTAATATATTTTTTATTGTCTCTATTTGTTCATTTAGTTCATCTTTTTCTAAATTATTATTTTTTATTTCATCTAATATTTCATATATTGAATCTTTTTGTGATTCATTATATTTGTTAAAATCTGATATTATTTTATTTTTTGATTTGAGTAATTTTGGTACATCTGGATTATTAATAAATGCAAGATGTTCTAATTTAGATTTTTCAAGTTCATCTATTGTTAAAATTTTCTGATTTTGAATTTGAATTTTTTTTGAGATTAAATTTATTTTTTCCATACCCAATTCTGACAATTTAGAATTAGTTTCAGAAATGGACTTTTTCAGATCATTCTGATATTTTGTATTTGATTCAATTATTTTATCTTTTTTAGAAATTATTGGTTCAGTTTGATTTATTTTTTCATCTAATGTTTCTAATGATTTTTTTAAAGACAATTTATCTTTGATATTCTCTGATAATTGATTATCTAATTCTGAAATCTTTGATACTATCTGGTCCATAGTTAGATTTGAATTAATTTTTGTTAAACATAATGATTGTTTTAATTTTATATTTGTATCTATATTTGTTCTTATTATGTTTATCTGTTTTTCTGTTTCTGATATAAATTTAGAATAGGATTCTATTAATTCATCCTTGTATTGGATCATATCTAGTTTAGCTATTAAAGAATTGATTTCATTTAGCTCTGTCTCATATAAAAGTTTTTTTTGAGCAATATCATTTAATTGTTGTTCTAGATTCTTTATATGATTGTTTGTTTTATCTAGATCAGACATATTTTTTATCATAATACTTGATTCTACTTTTACCAATTCGGTTTGTGCCTCATATATTTGTTTCTCCATATTTGTTATTAGATCATTATTTGAATTAATTTCTTCATTTATAATTGGAATAATTTGATTTTGGAGAGCATTAATTTTGTCATTAATTTCTTGTGTACTCATATTGGTAATATTCTCTAGAGTTCGTTTGCATATGGCAATTTGATTTTTAATCTTTTTATAATGATCAATTATATCTTTTTCACAATTAGAGAAATGATCAATATTTAGGACTCGACATAAAAATTCCTTCTTTTGTTTATTATCTTTTGATTTAAATGTTCCATGATTCCCTTGTAGGAGAACTGATGTTAGAATAAAATTTTGTAAATCACCTATTAATGTTTCCAATGCCTCAGTCGTTTTATAACGATCTTTCTCTGTTAATGAATATAATTTATAATAACAACCATATAATGGGAACATATTTTTATCTTCTGTAGGTATTAATTTATACATGGTCATTTTTGTTTGATGAGTAGCACTTTGAACTTTTTTTCTGACTTCTCTATAACACTCCTTCTGTATCATATATTTCTGTTTATTTGCCTCAAATACTATCACACCTATCGATTTATTCGAATTTATATTTATGATATCCTTTAATGTATCCTCTCTACATGTCTTATGAAATAATAAAAATGTTATTATATCTATTAATGATGATTTTCCTATCGCATTATTACCAAATATACCTATTATTTCATTATCTGGATAAGTTGTAAAATCTATCACATTATTCGGTCCATATCCAAACATATAATCAAAACTTAACCATAATATCCTCCATTCTTTATTAAAATATTTTGATCCTGTATTAATTCCTATTCCTGATTCTGTATTAGTCATCTTCTTGAAATATTCCATTATTATATTCATCAATTTATCATCTGTTATATTCTCCTTGTCTAACAAATATTTCTTTATTAATTTATCCATCTTATTATCCTTTATTATTAATGAATCGGTTATCTGCTCGGATTCTGGTTGAGTTTTGATTAAGTTGGTTGATTCGGTTATTTCAGCTGAATATGTTGAGAGATCATTGGACTCATCCTTGGATACATCATTTGACACATCCTTAGACACATCATTAGACACATCATTCGATTTGATTGGTTTTATTTTATCATATGTTGTTACAAACCATATTGTTAGTCTTGGTTTATATATCTCTATTTGATATTTTATACTATTCCTATCAATCAGGTCATCATATGATTCTTCTACTTCTATCTTTAAAGTACCTCCAATTATATATGATAAATGTTTTTCAACCAAAGTCATATCTAATTTATAATTCTCATCTATTAATAAATTGATCTTTATCTTATGAAAGGCATAGGGATTAGATAATATATGATATGATGACTTATTTTCTAATATATCCCATTCTAAGAAACCATGATAAACATCAGTTTCTGACATATTTTGAGATATCATACTTGAACAATATGCAATAGTCTTTTCCTGATTCAAATATTGATATTTATGAATATCTCCTAGCATTATATAATCATAAGAACCAAAATCTTCTAATTTTTTACAACCTGGGATTAAAAAACTAAAATTATTTTTGGCATTCTCTACTGCTCCATGATATAAACATATTTTCTTTATCTGAGAAAGATCATATTTATTATAGATATCAGGATAAGAATTAGTGATGATCTGATTTAATTTATTTATATGTAGATCAACTTTATCTACTATTGAATTTACACCAAATATTACATTATTATAAACATAGACTCCTGTATTTTGCAAATAATATATATTAGATATCGGTCTGTCTTCTAATATAGCTTGAATAGAATCATATTTATTATCATTCTGCTCAATCCTATCATGATTACCTGATATAATTATTAGAGGAAAAATTAATGAGATATTTTTAAGAAAATTCCATGTATGAAAAATAGTATCTGGTTTTAATTCATCTTTTGATTCTAATAAATCTCCACATAAACATACTAAACAATTTGGTGAGGATAATTTGATCTTTACTAATTCAATATAGAATTCTTCAAACACTTCATTATACTCTTTATGACGTGTTGAAAGTCTAATATGGATATCAGCAATATGAATAATTTTTTTAATAATCTTGTTTGAATCTTGATAAATTATTTCAAATAATGGTTCATAATTATTTTTGACAGATTGTTTAGTTATTAATTCTTTTATGGTTTTTGCTAATGTTAATTTTTCTTTCTCTTCTATCTCTTTTTCTTCTATTTCTTTTGCTTCTTGAATTAATCTCTTCTGTCTTTGCTTTTCTTCTTGAACTAATAGTTTTTGTTCTTGAACTAATTGTTTTTGTTTTTTTTTTTCTTCTCTTTCTTCCTTTTTTAGTGCTTTTATTTGTTTATTTATTTCATTTATTGACATCTTTATTGATTTGATTTGATTTAATTTAATATTATTATAATAATATTAAATTCAGTTTATGTATATTTTCTTCAATTTTTTATTTATTGTAAATATCTTTACCACCATTTTATGATTGATTATTTTTTATGATTGATCATTATAGGATATATTTTTGAATTAATGGTTTACTATTTTGCCTTTTTCTACCAATGAAGGTAGAATATCTCTAACTTGTGTATTAATTTTATTTATTAATTTATCTTTGTTTTTTAGAATTTATTGTTTTATATTATATTATTTATTATAGCTTACCATTATTATAGTGTAGAGCTAGAATATAATTTATCATCTATTATATCTATTTAAATTTTTATTAATGCTTAAATTATATAAAGATCTATTTTTTACCGCAAATAATTTCTTTATAAATTATGATCTAACTAATATAAATAAACAATTTTTACAAAAATTCATAAAATTATAATAATTATTGTATTCATTTTATGAATATAGTAATTTTTGTATATAGTATTGTAATATTATAATGAATTATTATAGTAAATATTTAAAATACAAACAAAAGTACAATGATTTGCAAAAACAACTAGCTGGTAATATAGATGATGTTGAAAAAATATTAGATATTAATGATTATGTTGAAGATAAATATAAAAAAATTTTTGAGGCGGTATATGATGCAGAAATTAAATTTGATGATAAAACCGATATTATTAAAGCATATAAAAAAATTTCATTAAAAGTTCATCCTGATAAATTTTTATCACCTGCTGAAAAAAATAGAGCATCACAAGCATTTATAAAATTAACTAATGCCAAAGAAAAATTAATATTAATGGTACCTAGAGTACCAATTGTACCTAGAGTACATTCAAATATAGGTGTTTTTAATGGTACATTTAAGGCAATTTTTAAAGATAGAAAAGATTGGCCGGTCTATGTATATGCATGGTCATCTCAACCTAGTAACAGCAGAAATGTGTCATCAAATGTTTGGGATGAAAATGGTATAGGAAAAACAGTAAATATTAAGTATAAAAATGATCCGGACTTTGGTTATGATTATGTTACGGCTAATATAGCTTTTTCGCCAGAAGCTTTTTCAAAAATTTTTCATCCAATAGATAGAATTGCAGATACAACTTCTAGTGAATATTCTATAACTATAAATAAAAAAATAATAAATATTCCAAATAAACAAATATATATATTTGGAGAATCAAATCATGCAAAAAATAAAAATCAAACTGATTATTTAAAAAAGTTTTTTTTTGAACGCGGATCTCATATATTTGGAGAAGCAATAACTGAAAATGAACATAATACTGATTTAGATACTAATACTGATGGATTACGCGTAGATATATTATTAGCATCACTATATACAAAAGCTTTACAGAGATATTCTACTAATGAAGAATTAAAAGAAAAGACTTTCGTAAAACGAGGTAATATGCTATATTTAATATTAATTAATGAAAAAATCCCACAAATATCTGATGATATTACAAAAGCGTGGAGTGATCTTAAAAAAAAAATATATACTATTAATGAAATTTTTACGCAATTAAAGTCCTTTATAGAAACTTGGAATTTTGATTTTAAATCAATTTATGAATATTATTTTCAAGAAGATGAATATAATTATGATATGCAAAAATTATTATCAGTAGATGATAATTCAGCATTTGAATTAGTACTAGACGACAAAAGAAACCGAATATATGGAAAATCTTTTGAAACCATTACACAAACAGCAAGAGAAAAAAATATGATAAAAAAAGTTGAAGAATATATATCAAAATTAAATAAAGAAAATAAACAAAAGATAATTATTTTTACAGGTTTAGCACATATGGAAAAATTAAATGAAGAATTATCCAAAAAATTTTCAGTAGTATGTTATAAACTAATTGATAATTAATCCTTGATAGCTTATTATATTTATCAAAGAACCATTAAATGATCAACTATTTGATGATCAACAATTAAATAAAAATTTTATCACAGAAAAAGACAAAAGCTTTTGCGTTTTTCTGTGCTTTCTAATTTTGTTGGTATACTTTTTTTGGACATGTTGCACTACATGACCAAGAGCTTACTTTTTTCCTTTTTGAAATTTTCGACGAGTATGCTCAAACTCGTCCTAAGGTCCTAAGGTCCTATCTTACCAGGACACAAAGAAGGCCGACGTGTGCCGTTAAGGTTATCGCGGAGCACAGCTCGACATGCGGCCGACAGGAGCACAGCTCGACATGCGACCGATCATGCCATTGCCGCCATCGCCGCTATCGCCACCATCGCCACCATCGTCGTCGACGTCATCGCTCATAGCGACGGGCGTGTTTGGAACGAAATCGTCCGCGATAATTGGATCGATGGTCTGGCCGGAAGCCTCGACGGTCGTCGTCTGGACACATGAAGCCGTCGCCGAAGTTGGATCGGTTGTAACAATCGAAGAAGATGCTGATACCTTAGCACAAGACATGGTACGCATCATCACTTGGAGTTGATGTTGATAATAGTACTAGGATAAATGGGACCAGCAGATTAATTTTTTTTCAATTTTTTGGTGTCTGAAATAGATATAAAAATAAATAAAAATAAATAATAATATTAAAAAAATGCAAAATAAGAATAATTCTGAATTTAATGATTTAGCTAATATCGATGGTCATTTTTATTTAAGAAATCATGACAAAGACTTAAATACTGTTAAGTAAAGTCCAGATAAATCTGGATAATTTACTTAATATCTATTTTACCGAATATTTCTCGAGCTGTAATTTTTGAATATAATTAAACAATATATTTAAATTATAATAAATGTTCTTTAATTAGTATATGTATAATGTCTTACGAATCAAAATATTTAGGTGGTACTCAAGATAAGTCAACTATATTGATAATTCCTGATTCAGTCAAAACAATTGGTGAAATGGCATTTTCTAAAAATTTATTAACAACACTAATAATTCCTGATTCTGTTGAAACAATTGGTTATTATGCATTTGAAAATAATCCATTAACTAAAATAATTACTTATAATAGAGAATTTAATGATCTAGATACAATATGCGCTATGACTCATATTGATAAGGAGAAATTATAATAGATACTAAAAGTCTATCAGCAAAGGAAATCTTGAAATATCATACATTACTGGTAATGGATTAACTGTATCCATGGTCATCCTAATAGGCATTATTTCTTATCCTGACCTCAAAAATCATTATTATCATGAAGCACATTCAAAGGATGATTCAATGTCTCGCCTACAATACCTCTTTATAATTCTTTAAAACTTATATGATCTATTATGGTCTATTTTTTATTGCTTAAATAATAATAAAAATAAAATATATCATCTATAAATCTATTTTTTGATCATCTAATCATGGATTCTGTAAAAATTCTTTAATATCTAGATTCATACTCATTTAATTTTCATAGTATTAACTCATTTAATATATTAAATTATTGTACTAAATCTAGTGAATTATTATGAATTATTCATTATTTTTACTTTTGAATCTACTTTGAACCTACTTTGAACCTACTAATAAACCAACAATTAATAATATTGATAATCTTGATATCATAATATTAATTGTGATAATAAAGATGTTGTATAAAATATTATCGTATAAATAAAAATTAAATTATAAATTGTATAAATGGTTATAATTATATCACATTCAAAAAATAAAATTAGAAATTAATAATATAGAAATGGGAAAAACTAGTTATACAATTAAAACTGATCCTAAATATGAATTATGGTTCTCTGATTGCACATTGTGGAATTTATTTAATTCTTACTTTATACGAGGTGTTTCAACAACAAAAAAAGTGTATTTAGATGAGTATTTCCGTATACAAGAAATTAATACAAAATTAAAATTAGATGGATTTTATTTTTTAACAACAAAACAAAATGAAATTGTATTGAATAAATATATATATGAAAAAGATGAACCAAAAGAGACATACGAAATACCTGATACTAATGGTACAAGATATATAATATATTTAGAAAAATCAAAAGAAGAATCGCCAGAATATGATTATATTATATGTGTGAAAAAAATTGAAAAATAAAACTATATAAACATTTCAATCTTAAGATATATTATATAATACTAATATATACTAACAATATATCTTAGTATTGTACAAACCTCCTTGGCGCAGAGGTAGCGCGCTAGGCTCATAACCTAGAGGACACAGGATCGAAACCTGTAGGAGGTATATAAGTCTCATCCAGGTTAATAGCTTGGTATAGACAATCTTAATCAGTATGGCGTAGTAGTAGCGCGCGGGGCCCATAACCCCGAGGTCAGAGGTTCGAATCCTTTTACTGATATTATTCATTTATTAAATATTTAAAACTAAATATTTAATATATTTCTTTAGTTTAATCGCAAAAATGAATAAAGTAAAACCATCAAAATGAATAAAATTAAATAAAAATTTTGTAAGAGCATAATAATGATTTTTCAGATTTTTTTGTAAAAAAATCCCCCCCCCTCGGAAAAAGCTTAATATTTTAAGCTTTTTGATAGCTTAAAATATTAAGCTTTTGATAGTTATACTTATTTTCAGCTCTAGATAGTTATATTTTATTATATTATATTTATAGTTTAGACGTATTATCTTATATAAAAAACATGTAATAAATATATAATAATACGAAAAAAGATGCTTTATCAATGCAATAAATGCTTAAAATATTTTGATAAAAAAAGTAATTATAATCAACATTTGGGACGTAAAATACCATGTAAATAAATAATTATCAATAATAATATATCAGAAGAAATAATTCCTCAAAATTCCTCAATTTTACTCAAAAATCCTCAAAATTCCTCAATTTTACTCAAAAATCCTCATAAAATAATAAATAAAACAGATAATGTACCAAAAAATAATTTAAAATGTCAATATTGTAATAAAATATATTCTAGATCTGATAATTTAACGAGACATATGGAAAAATTTTGTAAAAAAACAAAAAAAATAATAGAACAACAAAATGAACAAAATGAAAAAATATCAATATTATCAAAAGAAATAGAAAAATTAAAAAATCAATTACTAGATTCTACTAATAAAAAAAATAATATAATCAATAATAATTCACATAATATCAATTCTAATAATCAACTCATCAATAATCAACTTATTAATAATCAACATAATATAAATATTAAAATAGTGACTTTTGGTGACGAGGACATTAGTAGATTAACCGAAGAAGAAATTCTAAAAATAGTTAAATCTAAAAAGAATGCATTTTTTAATTTAATTAAGTCAGTCCATTTGAATAAACGTCTTCCTGAATATAATAATGTTTTATTTAATAATTTAAAATCAGATTATGGTTCAATATTTGATGAAAATAAATTAATTGTAAAAAAGAAGAAACAAATAATATATGATCTAATAAATAATCGTCTAACTGATTTCGAACAATTAATCGAAAAATATAAACAATCAAAACATTTAACTAAAAGAGACTTTGAAATTTTAGGTGAAGTTATACAATTTCTAAAAAATAGTAATGATGATGAGGATATAAATGGAAATATTATAAGACCTGATAAAGAAGCAAATAAAAAAATAAAAGATTTATATGAAGAAATAATTTATATATTTTATAATGATCGAGATTTAGTAGAAAAAACATTTAAACAAATTGCTCAAAAAGAAAATTCAGATGAATCTATATATTTAGATATATAGTTTAACATAGTTATTTCATAAATATTAGGATGATATCTATTTTTACCATAATTTAATGATCTAAAATATAATGGTTAATAATAAAAAGGTAGGTGAGATTTTATTCTTATCAAAACTTATCTGCAAATATATCTTTGAAAAAAGAAGTAATATAGAATATACAAATAATAGTTTAAACAAAATAGAATAATAAATGTAAGATACACCAGAAAATCACAAAATTTACACCCCTTTTTAGAAAGATTGTATTCAAATCACTACTTAATACAATCTTTAAATATTTATTAATCGTATGAATTTTTATTATTGGTTAAAAATTATGTTAAACATCATAATTATGAATGTAAATTTTGTAATTTTCGGGTGTATAAAAACAAAATCTAAATATTATGAAAATTTTGTATTATTAGGTATAATGAGGAATATTTACGGTAAAATAGATCTTTTTTAAAGAGTTATAAAAAAATATTAATCAGTATATCGTAATGGTAGCGAGCGGGCCCATAACCCTGAGATCATTGGTTCGAATCCTTTTACTGATAATTATTATTTCTTTATATATAAAATTTGAATTTAATTTTATATATATATTTCTTTATTTCACACGATGCAAGGGTAGAGTGGTGATGAAGATTTTAAGTGAATTGACGTTCACTTAATCATGCACAGTGTTCTGTGTATATTCGGTCTCAGTGTACAGAGTTCTGTACATCCACGTACACAGTGTTCTGTGTACATTCGGTCTTAGTGTACAGAGTTCTGTACATCCACGTACACAGTGTTCTGTGTACATTCGGTCTTAGTGTACAGAGTTCTGTACATCTCGTACGCAGTGTTCTGCGTACATTCCATCTTGGTGTACAGAGTTCTGTACATTACCATATGCAGTTTCTGCATATATTCCGTCTCAATCGACATCATCATCCTACCCGAAAAAATCAAAAATTTATTTTTGATTTTTTCTAGGAATTCTTCGATTCGCTTTGCTCATCTCCGTTATCAGTCCGTATTCTAATATTAAAATACTTAATATTCTAATTCTTAATATTTGATCTTTTTCTCATATTCATTCCATTTTTCAAAACTATCTTTTGCATAATCATTAGCAATATGTGTCATTTTTATAGCTCTTTCATTAATTGGTTTATTTATTTCATCATAAATAAATGAGTCATCAAAATTTATATTTGCTGCATCTATTCGAGTATTTCCATAATATACATTCTTTATACGTGACCAATAAATTGCAGATAAACACATTGGACATGGTTCACAACTTGTATATAGATGATAATCACTTAAATTAAAATTATTTATTTTTTTACATGCATTTTTTATTGCTACTATTTCAGCATGCAACGTTGGATCATTTTCGATTGTTACACGATTTGTACCAGTACTAATAATATTATAATTAGAATCAGTAATAATACAACCAAATGGACCACCACCCAAAGATATATTTTCAGTAGCTAAATCACATGATGCATTAATTCTTCATTTTTTTCTTTTTCATTAGTTTCTTTTTCATTAATTAAATTTTCATTCATTAAATTTTCATTCATTAAATTTTCATTCATTAAATTTTCATTCATTAAATTTTCATTCATTAAATTTTCATTCATTTTGATAATATCAAATAATTATCATTTTTATTTTTAAGTATTTGATATTTGATAAAAAATAAAAATGATAAAAAATAAAAATGATAAAAAATAAGTATTTACCAAATATCAACAAACACCTCAACAAACACCTCAACAAACACCTCAACAAACACCTCAAAAAACACCTCAACAAACACCTCAACAAATACCTCAACAAATACCTCAACAAACACCTCAACAAATACCTCAACAAACACCTCAACAAACACCTCAACAAACACCTCAACAAACACCTCAACAAACCAAATTAATAAAATGTTAAAAAAATATAATCAAAATTTGAATAAAATTTTATGTATAAAAATTCATCAATTCATACACTGAATGGTTTTTTAGCTAGATGTTAGTGAAAATCTAGACAAATCTACATATTTGCGATTTGTTATGGTAAATCAATTACTTTTCAATTACTTTTATTTCATATGTATTGGTGTCAGTACTTGATGTTGATATTGATATTTTATAATTTCTATCTATATAATCTTTTGTTGATTTAATTTTTGACGTAATTTTTGAGCTAATAAAATCTGTTCCATTTGTGTTAATTTTTACATTATCAACATCTTCGGAAGTATCTGGATCTGCTATATTTTTTTTTAATTTTATAGCATTATCATCATCAATATCTTCAATCAAACTATATATACCACTTATTGAATTCCCTTTTACATATATATAAAAATTTTCTCCAAATTTTACTTTTAATTTATTTTGTAGATTTTGTTTAAAACAACCAAACCATTGATTACTTAATTCTAAAGAAATGTTTTCTAAAGAATCTTTTGAAATTATTATATTCATTTTTTATATAAAATTATATTATATATATTTTTTTCTTATGGAATAAAATTGTAATTGTCTTATAAATATTTTTGTGAATATATTTATATACATCATTACATCTTTTAAAATCTTATTTTGATAATTATAATATTTGGATTTTTTTTACCATATAATAAAATTGATAAAATTAAGTTAACGTCTCATTTGTTAAAATAATCTTATTTAATTAACTTCTTTCAACTAATGTATAAATTTTGCAAATTACGTGATTGGATTGATTTGGACCGATTAGATTGGTCTTACTTATCATTAAATTCAAATGCAGTTCTGTTATTAGAACAAAATACCGATAAAATTAATTGGCATAATATATTATTCAATGCAAATGCTATTTGTTTGTTGGAAAAAAATATTGATAAGATTGATTGGGATTATCTATCATTTAATCCTAATTGTATTAGCCTATTGGAACAAAATATTGATAAGATTAATTGGAAATCACTATCTGCCAATCCCAATGCTATTCATTTGTTAGAAGAAAATATCGATAAAATTAACTGGTTTAATCTATCGTCCAATCCTAATGCTATTAAGTTATTAGAAGAAAATATCGATAAAATTAATTTTTATACATTATCTGCTAATCATAATCCAAATGCCATTAGTTTGTTGGAACAAAATATTGATTATATTGATTGGAAATCTCTATCGTCTAATCCTAATGCCATTTATTTGTTAGAACAAAATGTGGATAAAATAGAATGGCCCAATCTATCAACTAATAAGAATCCTAATGCTATTAAGTTATTAAAACAAAATATCGATAAAATTAATTGGAATCTTCTATCATTAAATCCAAATGCAGTTAAATTATTAGAAGAAAATATCGATAAAATTAATTGGACTTATTTATCATCAAATCCTAATGCAATTAAGTTATTAGAAAAAAATATAGATAAAATTAATTGGCATAATCTATCTAGAAATTCAAATGCCATTAAGTTATTAGAAAAAAATATTAATAAAATTGATTGGAACTATTTGTCATTATATTCTGATAATATCAGCTTATTAGAAAATAACAAGGATAAAATTGATTGGAGGACTATATTTGCTAATCCTATCATATTCACATATGACTATGAAAAAATGAGAAAATGCTCTATCGGATATCTAATCATGGAAGAACTAGTCGAGAAGGTATTTAATCCACTACGTTTAGACAAACTTTGTAATACTTATAAGATTCAGTTTTATGAATTAATGGATATGTATTAAGTGATCATTATAATTCTTTTTGAACTATGTTTAGTGAGTTTTTCGTTCGTTTTTTTGCATGTGTATTAGAAATTAATAAAATCGTCTAATCATAAAATATAATTATTTATTTAATCTTAATAAAATTCGCAACTTATGATTAAAATAATCTTTATATCATTAACCATCTATGTAGCGAACATTAATACTGTTAGAGAAAATTCAAGACTTTCAATATTTCTGGACCAGCTTAAGAAAATAGATCTTTACATATTAAAAAATTGAAAAAAAATTTATTTCTTGGGTCCATCTATTTAATGCCTATTATTCTCAAACACATCCATTTCAGACATGTCTCGCATGCTGAGCATCCTCCAGAACACCGATCGTAAGACTCGCGGATCTTCCGAGCCCCCGCTTTCGATGAACAATGTTAACGGCTCTCAGGGGCTCCGTCGGGCTCTATCATCTGCAACTGACGACTTCGATCCCACTTCGCCAATTGTCCAGACGCCTTTGCGCTCGAAGTCTTCGGTGTCAGCCCCTGTGCGCAAGGCCCTCAAGCCAAGTTCGGACTTTGACGAGCTCGCACCGGATTCACCGATCGACGACATGCCATCGCGCACGCATTCGGTGATCAACGACATGCCATCGAGCACGTATTCGGCATATCCTGGACGCATGCCAACGTCTGGCGATGAGGACAATGATGACGATGAGGACGATGATGTCAACGACATGCCATCGCGTACGTATTCGGTGTGTCCTGGGCGCATTTCGACCAACATGTGATAGTACCACGTGGTGGTCGATTGAACCAGTATCTGGATAAACTTCAGGTACTGGTCTGAGAGTTGGGTGAGTGTGGCACTCGAATATCACCCTAACATCATTGTTGCCAGATGGTGGCACTCATATGCAAAAACTTTTGCTTTGAGTGCATATTAAATTTAAACTAATATCATAATCAACTATTAATAAACATACGAAAGTATGAATCTGTTAAGAAAAGTCTGGACAAATCCAGACTTTTTACTTAATATTTCTACGAAAATCCGCAAATATTTTCTTGAACTGTTAGACTAAAATAATTGAATTGAATTTAATCTTATACATTATTCTCCTTACTAGTGGTTTATTTGTGAGTTGTTTGTTTTTTACACCTTTGCACATTTAAAACGCCGAATTAACGACGAAAAAAATAAACAAAAATGCAAAAATTTGATTAATAGACGTCTTGAAACGCCATTGAATTTAAGAATGTATTTCTCTACAAAATATATTTGGTCGTTTTCCTGTATTTAATACAGATTTTACGATATTTAACATATTTTGAACAGCATTCTTGTCTCTGTTATGGAATATTTCGCTTTTATGCTTAACCGACTTACATCGTAATAATCCATGACATATTTCTGTTTTTCTTTCTTTTATTAATTTTGGTTTTTTACTTGGTCTTTCCAAAAAATATTCTAATTCTTCATTACAACAATTACATAATTTTGATGTTCTAAATTCATTTACCAAAAATGTTGTATATCCAGCATTTCTAAATATTCTTCTAAATTTTTTACATATTACTGGTTATTTTCCCTTCATATTATAATCTCCTTTATCATAATCTCCCATAACAAATATGGTTTCTTCTGGTTTTCCATATTTGTTTTGAAAGTTTTGTATCATCTTATTTTCACTTTTTTGAGTATTTGTAAATGCATTTAATTTAAATTTTCTAAAACATCTTTGTTCATAATGTGAATATAATTGATAATTTAATTTATTCTTTTCAATACAATATGTTTTAAATTTGTTATAATCACATGTTTTTGAATTTAATTTTGATAATATTGTTTCTAATTCTTTTACTGATTTTTCATTTATGATTGTTTCTTTATTTAATTTATCTTTAATTTTACTATATTTTTTCATTCGTGTTTCTAATCTTCTCTGGTTTTGCGTATAACGAAATGTAATTAATTTATCATTTTCATCTTTATAACCACAATAGATGAGGTCTGAATAATTCGGATCGGCAACAACAAACTTTTTATTTTTAATATCATCAACATTTGCTTTTTCAATATAATCAATATTTTCTTCTTGACAACATTTTTTATTTGCATATGTTTTTGCTAATGGTTTTCCATTTTTATCAACTCTTACAAATAATATACAACATGAAATACCATCAGTTCTTATCATGTAAGAAAATGTATAGTTTTTACTTTTCTTAAATACTCTTTTATTTAACTTAAAATATTTATTCCATAATTCAAAATATTTATTTTCTTTTTTATAAGAACTTAATAATTTGCTATCATATTCATCTCCCATAAAATTTTGGATTAATCCACATGTATCTATACATACATTTTTAGGAATAATATTAGTTCTTAATGGTAATACATTAAATAATCTTATTTGTTTTTCTTCATTATAAATTCTAATGTTATTTATTTTTTCTAATTCATTTGAAATATGAAACATACCATAAAGAAAATATTGCGTATTTGATTTAAGTTCATAATAAATATTATTTTCTTCAAATTCTCTTTTATTTGGAAATAATTTTATTTTTTGTTCTTTAATCCAGTCATGATATTTAACATCACTTGTAAAATCTCCAAAGGTAATTAAGTCTTTCTTAACTTTATTTATTTCTTCATATAATGCCTTATGTAATTGTTTTCTAATTTCCTTATCTTTATTATTTTTAGTTATTTCTTCACGTTTTGCTTTAATATCAAATATAATATTAACATATTTATTAAGATGGTCAATAAAATGTTCTTGAATATTATTTGTAATATTCGTAATCATGTCTATTGCTTCGTATGCAAGAATATATGGTAATTTATCATAATAAAGAAGTTCATTATTAGTAATAGTTAATAAATAATGGTTTTTATAAAAGTCATTTAGTGTTTTTAATTGTTCAGGCATTTTTTCTTCAGTATAACCACCACTATTACATTTACGTTTTGTAATAACTTTAAAAATATCACAGATATATTCTTTATCTAAAACTGGAAAAGGTTGATTATTTTCATAAAGATATAATAAATATAATTTTAAGAATTGATATGAATGAATAACAATTTTATTAGTTCTTATGGTAATTTCATTAATAACTGGTAATAAATCATTATCTCTTATAACATTCTTAATATTGTCCTTATTAGTTTTCATATAATCAAAATTTTCTTCATCTTTTTTCTTTTCTTTAACTTTGGGTTTTGATTTTTTCATTTCTATATATTATTACTAAAGATTTTATTTTTAAATAGTTTTACGCATTAAAATTTATCAATAAAAAATTGATATAAAATTATATAATTAAATAATTATTAGATTATAATAAATGCCAATAAAGAAAACAAAAGAAGATTATATAGAAGAAGCAAAAAAAATTCATAATTATAAATATGATTATTCACAAATAATAGAATTACCTAAGAGGGACTTTCGGGTTAATATTATTTGTCTACATCATGGAATATTCGAACAATCCTTCCATAAACATCTTTCAGGAGATGGATGTAAAAAATGTGCCAATGAAAAATTAGGTAAGGGAAAAATAGAAAAAGCAAAAAATAAATTTATAAATGATGTAACCATTAAACATAATAATAAATATGATTATTCAAAAATAAATTATATTTCTGCCAAAGAAAAAATTATAATAATATGTCCAATTCATGGAGATTTTGAACAAACTCCAAATAGTCATCTTAACGGAAATGGATGTGGGAAATGTGCAAATGAAAAAACAAAAGAAAGAATGTCAATTCCTTGGAACATTTATAAAGAAGATTTACAAAAAATACATAATAACAAATATAATTATTCTAAAGTTATTTGGAAAGGTGTAGACATAGATATAATTGTTGAATGTCCTATACATGGAGAATTTCAAATTAGACCTGCAGACCATAAAAGAGAAAGAGGTTGTCCAACTTGTTCAAAAGAAATTTTTATTCCACATAATAAATTAGATACTCAAAAATTTATTGAAAAATCTATACAAATTTGGGGAAATAAATATAATTATTCTAAAACAAAATATGTGGATTCAATAACTAAATTAATAATAATATGTCATAAACATGGTGAATTTGAACAATTACCTCAACAACATTATAAATATGAATGTGAATTATGTAGATATGAAAAGAAAGAAATGATAAAAATATCTAAAAAAGAATTAGAAACAGAAAATAAACAGAATAATAAATCAGATACTCAAAAATTTATTGAAAAATCTATACAAATTTGGGAAAATAAATATAATTATTCAAAGGTAGAATATATTAATTCTTTGAAAAATGTAATTATTATTTGCAAAAGTCATGGTGAATTCTTACAATCACCAGGTAGTCATTTGCAAGGACATGGTTGTTATACATGTGGTCGTGAAAGCGTTCAAAAAAATAATGAATTAATCAAAAAAAAAAGTGAAAATGAATTTAAAATTAAATCAAATAATATTCATTGTCATATTTATGATTATACAAAATCAAATTATATTGATGCAAAAACAAATTTAATAGTTATTTGTAAAGAACATGGAGAATTTAATATAACACCAAATAATCATTTGCGAGGTAAAGGATGTCCTGAATGTGGAAAAATAAAGTCTGCTATTGCTAAAATAAAACCATATGATGAATATTTAAATGAATTTATAAAATTATATGGAAATAAATATGATTATTCATTAGTAAAATGGGAAGGTGCATCGTCTGAAATATCTGTTATATGTAATAATCATGGAATATTTGATATTTTACCATACATGCATAAAATTGGAAAGGAATGTCCCAAATGTTCAAATCAATATTCAAAAATAAGTATTGAATGGTTATCATATATGGAAATTAAAAATTCAATTAAAATTATTCATGCAAAAAATGAAGGTGAATTTTATATTCCAAATTCAAGATATAAAGCAGATGGATATTGTAAAGAAACAAATACAATTTATGAGTTTCATGGTGATTTTTGGCATGGTAATCCAAAAAAATATAATTCAACAGATGTTAATAAAAAAAATAGTAAAACATTTGGTGAATTATATAAAAATACATTAAATAAAGAACAACAAATTAGAGATATGGGTTTTAATCTAATCACTATATGGGAAAGTGATTGGATTAAATTTAATAAATGTATTAGAATTTTACAAAGAAAATTTCGTAATTCTAAACTTCATTAATATTATCTTGTGCTTTTAATATTATCTTTCTATTTAAGTATGCATTATGTCGCCATTCTTTTAATTTTTCAGGGTTAGTTTCTTTTATTTTTTCCATATATGTTTTTGCCTTTTCTTTAACTATATTACTATTCTTTTCATAATATTTTTTATTGCGTTCTGGATTAGTATATAATTTTAATTTTTCTTCTAACTCAACATTCTTTTTTTTGAGTTCTTCAATTTCAAGTTTTAATTTATTTATTTCTTCATTCATTTTATATTTTACTATAATTATTATATTATAACATAATTTTAAATATTTTATGCTATAATATTAAGTATATGACATCTAAACATAAAAGCGAAGATTATAAATTATCGGCAGTTGAATATTATTTGGTTGGCGATAAATCACAATTAGAAGTATGTGAAATATTTAAATGTAGTCCAAGAAGTTTAATAAGATGGGTTGAAAAATATAAAAAAGATGGTGAAATAAAAAGAGAAAATAGAAAACCAGTTGCATACAAGGTTCATAAAGAACATGTTAAATTTTTATTAGATGAAATCAATAAAAATAAAACCATAACTATGACTGAATTAAAGCATAAACTGAAAGATAAATTCAAGATTGAATTAAGTAGGTTTCATATCAATAGAATTGTTAATGATAACAATATTACACTAAAAATAACAAGAATAAGACATGAACCAGAAAAAAGATTTGGAAAAGAAATAAATATAAATCAAAAATTAAAAGAATTCTACGATGAAATAAAAAAGCATAAATTAGAAGATATTATATGTATTGATGAAACAAGTATTAGTGGATTACAGAAAAGACATCAATGTTATAGTGAATTAGGTAAAAGATGTGTAATAAAAACACAATCACAAGAAGTGTTCAAAAAATATACTGGTATATTTGCAATCTCTTATAATGGTGTTTTAGGTTGGGATTTATATGATAAAGGTGGAATTAATAGTGATAGATTATATGAATTTTTAGAAAAACATATAACAACTAAATTTAAAAATAAATTAATTATTTTAGATAATGCAAGTAGTCATAGAAATGCAAAAATAAAAGAATTAGTAAATAAGCATAATACATTATTGTATAGTGTTCCATATCAACATTTTACAAATAGTATTGAAAATTACTTTAGTATGATGAAATCAAGATTATATAAATTAGATGGTTTAACTCATAAAGAACTGAAAGAAAATATTAATAAGGTAGTTAAAGAAATACCAAAAGAAAAATATGAAAATATCATAAAAGGAACATATAATAGAACTGAAAAATATGTTAAGAAACCTTCAAATAGAAGAAAAACATTAAAAAATTATAAATAATTTGCATATTTAAAAGGTCGGCATTTTAAATGTGCAAAGGTGTAATAAATTCAATTTTATTTGTAGGTTTTTGATTTAATAATTTAGGTGATAATTTAGATGTATAAAATAATTTACCCTCTAAATCGTAATGTATCATCATCATATAAAAACCACTTAATGAATCTAAAGTTATATAATTTTTAGAATCATAATTTTTACATTGTATAATATAATATTTATCTAAATTTTTTAATAAAATATCACAACCTAAATCCATTAATGGATTCTCTTTGGATTCTATTTTTAATTTTTTTCGATTAAATCTATATTCATTCCAATCTCCAATAATATTTACCTTTCTAAGATGTAATTCTGGAATATCTTTCCATAACCAAGCTTGATTTGTTGGATCGTCGTTTAGATAATTTTTAATAAAAATTTCGTATTCAGTTCCCTTTTCAATAGTGTTCATTTTATATAAATATTTATATAACTATAAATATTTATATAATAAAAAAAATCAATTTTTTTTATTTTTAATATATCAATCAAAAGTAAAAAATGGTGCAAATGCTAATTTTAAATATCTTAATCGTTTTCAATTTTAGGAGCCAGTGCTAGTTTTAACGACCCTATCGAGCCGACACTAAATTTTATTACAATAGGAAAATTATTCTTCATATATATCTCAATAGTATTACAAAGATTTGTACATTTTGTAAAAAGAACTAAATGTTTCAAATTATAATAACCTTGAATAACATTATCTTCAGTACTTGATTTAACAAAACTTAAACCATTACTTGTTTCACCAATAATTGTTTCTTGTTGTGCAAACTCTCCTTTACATGAAAATATTAATTGACTTCCTACAGATTTAATCTCAATTACATCTGATAAATTAATCATATCACGACATATTTTATTAAATTCATTACTTGGCATTGTAATAATAGATTCAAATTGTGCCGGTGGAATTTGATATGTTGTTTCATCTACTTCAATTAAATTTAAATAATAAGTAGTTAAACTATTTTTCTCTCCATTTTCAATACGAATTCCAAGTAAATTTGTATTTTCTTCTTCAATAAATAATGTTAATGCATCATTATTTGTTAATGTTCTTATAAGTTTAAAAAAATTTAACATATTTACACCAATAAATATCTTATGTTTACAATAATAATATTCAAAATTATCTTTCTCTAATTTTAAATGAACTAATATTGTTTGTGTAGGATCCATAGTAATTATTTTCATACATGAATCTGTAAATTCAATATTTGCATCTGTAAGAATTTCTTTTAAAGCTTCTGTTAAAGTTTTAAATGCTCCTGTTTGAACAGTTTTTAATTCTATAATTTTTTCACTCATTTTTAAATTATATAATATAAATTATAAACGAACTCTTTAAATTAAAATAAGTAAATTTTTAAAAAATATATTTTTATCAAAATAATTGAATGGAATTATTTGTTAATAAACTTATTTTTAATTCATGATTAAAAATAAAAGTATCAATAAATTTAGCAAATTCAGTTATTTTATTTATTATAATATCCATATATTTTTTATCATATAATACTTCGATAATATTAATATTTGTTTCATCCTGTTTCTTATGTGCTTCTACTAAATAACCTTTATTTACTGAAAATAAATACATATATGATATAATTTGTACTTTTTCATAATCACGTAATTCATAAAATAATTTATGAATTCTATTTTTCACTTCAATTATAGCTGTTGTATCTTCATAAATACCATCAATTTTCCCACCAATATATATATTAAAATTATTATATTCAATTAATTTTATTTTGTGATATTTATTATCTTTTATAATTTTATTTCCTGATATATTTTCATATATTTTTGTAATATCATCTTCATTTTTAATTCCAAATTTTGTATTCGTTAAATTAGTAATAGATTTTGTAATCTCTTTTTTATCTTCATCTTTTATATTTTCAAGTTTTGATAAAATTATATTTTTTACTGAATTTAAATTTTCAGTATTATTTGATTTTACACAATCTTTTAACTCTTTAGATATATCTATATTATTATCTTTTGTAATACGATTTATAATTTCATTATCATTCTCTTTCGTAAATTTAGTTATTTCTTTATATTTCATAAAATCTTCTTTAAAATTTTTTTTCCAAAAATCTATTAAATATTCTCTTTTTGTTTTAAAAATATTATCTCCTGTTATTATTGCTATTTCACTTATATTTATACAAATGTTCATAAATTAATATATTTATATATATATTGATTTATTTTAAATAATAATAAAATTCATTTTTTACTTAGATTTTTTCTAGTTCATTTATTATAAATGAAATTTTATTATGCTCTTTAATTACTTCTATATGAATATTTTTATCATATAATTTATCCATTATATTAAAAATAGTATTTTCTATATTTCTTTTATATTTTATAGTTTCCTCATCATCTTCATCTTCATCATCATCTTCATCATCATCTTCATCATCATCTTCATCTTCATCATCATCTTCATCTTCATCATCATCTTCATCATCATCATCTTCACCATCTTCATCATCATCATCATCATCATCTTCATCATCATCTTCATCATCATCATCATCTTCATCATCATCATCATCATCATCCTCATCTTCTTCTTCATCATCATCTTCACCATCTTCATCATCTTCATCATCATCATCATCATCATCATCATCTTCATCATCATCTTCATCTTCATCATCATCTTCATCTTCATCATCATCTTCATCTTCATCATCATCTTCACCATCTTCATCATCTTCATCATCTTCATCATCTTCATCATCACCATCTTCATCATCTTCATCATCATCATCATCATCTTCTTCTTCATTTCCTATGATATTTTTATGATGTAAACTATTTTCAATATCGTCATCATCAATAATTTGTGGTGATAATTGTTTAAAAAAATCTTCAAATAAATTAAAAATACTATTATTTTGCATATGTCTATATATATTTTAATATATAATATATTTAATATTTTAAATATATTATATTTTTAATAATTTATAATATTCTTTAATTATCATTATGTTGTAAATAAAATGTGTCATCCCAATTTATAAAGTCTAAATCTTTTCTTAAATATTCTGTTTTCATTTCATTATAATTAGAATTCCATATTTTAAAAATACAATTATTAATCTTAGGACTTATTGAAATACCATTAATTAAATTTTCATATTTTTTATCTATTGTTATATTATCAATACATAAATAATAAAATATTTTTTCCCAATATTCATATGAATCTTTTTTTGTAATTCTTAATGACCAATAACCACCATTTATATTATGTTTATCTTCAAAAATTGGTATAATTCCATCTTTCATTAAAAAAAACATACCAGAAGTAATATTTTCTAATTCTTTTAATATAAATAATATATCATGATATGTTTGTAATTCAAAAACTTTTAAATAACTATCTATTGACCAATTATTATCATTTACTCTATGAAACCATAAAACCCATTTATTTTTTAAATTAAAATTATTTTTTTGTTTAGATTCCATAAATATTTTATATATATATTGATTTTAAATACTTTCATTTCGTTTGCATTGCTAATAAAATATTATTTGTTTATTTAAAATATCAATATTAGTTATTTTTATTTTTAAAAAAATCTTGTTAATTTATTATATTAAAGTTTCTAGTATTGAATACTTATATAAATAAGAAGGTGTTTTAGGACATCAAGGCGTTATTTTCAAAATTTATTTATTATTAATAAAATATAAAATAATATGTATTTTTTATATTATCAATAAATTTTTGAATATAAATTATGAACAAACTTGTATATATAATATTAAAATAATAAAATTACTTAAAAAATATATTTTATTATAGAAATATATAAGTATGGGCGGAGGAATAATACAACTATATGTGTATAATTGTCGTAAAGAATCATTAGAAGAAATAATTTTAGAAAAAGAAATAGATAGTGAAAATTTGGATAATTTTTTTAATTTTTGTAGTACTATATTGATAAACCTTTTAATATATTATCATTAGAAGGCAATGCTAGAAACTAATTTATAAAAAATTAACAAGATAAATTTTTAAATAAAATTTTTAATCGTATTTTTATAATAGAACTAAATAATACTAAAATTTTAAATAAAATTTTTTTTTATATAACTATATAAATTATAAATAATAATATTTAACTGTAGAAAAATATTATTAAGTTTCCTAGCATTGATTTCGTTTGTTTAAAATTTATATTTGAAAGATTATATCTTATAAAATACTTATTGATTTATTATTATATCAGAACTTAATAAAATTAAAATTCCAATTATTGTATTTTGAGTAAATCCTATAAAGTTAAATATAGGTACAATAATAAATGAAATACCAATAAAACGATAAGCACGATAAAAAAATATACTATTATACATTATTAGATATATATATAATCATTTTTTTAAATAATAATATTATTTTAATAAAAAATGCATAAATACTTAAAAATATGATTTTTAAATCAATATTAGAAACTTAATAATATTTTATTATCTTATTGTTATGTAAAACAATAAGATTTAATATTCGTTATTTTTATTTTAAATTAAAGTTTATAGCATTGATTTTTAAATATTAAATATATAATATGTTAAACTAAAGCATTTCTGGACTTTGGATTAATCTGCTAAACATTATCATTTAAAAAAAATATAATATCAGAACTTACTAACATTACAGAACCAATTATTGTTAAATGATTAATTCTATCATAGTTCATGGAAGAATAAACAATGAATAAAATGCCAGTATATCGAAGAAGTAATAATATTAGTATACTACCAATCATTATTGTAATTATATTATATAATATTTTATATATATTTATATTTGTTAAAAAATATTTTTCATTTTTTTTAATAATGATATTTAAAGTTATTTTATTTAATAAATAATATTTATGAATAGATGTATTGGATTTACTAAAAATAATTATAAATGTCGTGCAAAAACTAAAAATAATAATTTGTTTTGTTGTAAATCACATGAACCATTAAACAAAGAAATATTAGATAATAATTGTTTTATGTGTATGGATAAAATAATAAATAGAAATGAAATTTTATATTTTAAATGTAGACATATTGTTCATAAACCATGTTATTTAGAATGGTTAAAATATTCTACATATACAGAACCAATCTGTATTATATGTCGTTCAAATACTTTTAAAATTATAACAAAATCAATACATAAAGAAAAATTTAAAAATATTGAGGATACTTCAAAATTAGATAATATTACAAATATATTAAATCAATATACATATTATAATATTAATATAAAACCATTTAATGAACATTCTGAAAAATTACCAAGTAATATATATGATAATAATTTATATATTGATGTAGGAGATACAGGTAATACAGGTAATACAGGTAATATTGAAATTAATGTTGATGAACATATAATGAATTAATAGTTGTAATATCTCTAATTAATATTTTATCATAATTTTCTAATTTTGAACAAATATCATACCTTTCAATCTTCTTTAAAATATCCATTAAATTTTCACATATGTTATTTATTCTCATCATTGCTTTTACAAAATTTCCATCATATATTGATGTATTCTGATACACATCATTAATAGTTCCCCCCGATGCCCATATATAAGATGGTTCAATAAAATCTAAATATAAATTATAATCAGAACCAATATTTAATTGTAAATTATCTTCTTTCTTTATGAAATCATCTGCAATGGATTTTATTTTGTTTAAAATATTGATTACCTTTTTATTTACTTTCAAATTAGAAATATATTTTTCTTCTGAACTTTGATCTTTCTCATTAATAAAACATGATATTACTGAAACTATTTCCGGAAATTCTAAATTATCCAATAATCCTTGATAAATCATTTCTGTAAATAATAATTCTTGACATTCATTTATTCCCATTGCAATAATACCTTTTGTTGTTATTTTTGATTTAATGTATCCTTCATTTTCAAGTAATTGAACAATAATATCAATATTATTTTTTAATGAATTATTACACCACCATATATTATTTTCAATATTTTTCAATTCATTTTTATAATTATTATATAATTCATATTGAACATATAAATCTTTAAAATTAGAAATATTTTCTATATTTTTTTTCTCTTTTTCTAATTTATCTTTCTCTTTTTTTTTTAGAACAAATAAAGTATCATTTAATTTTTTATCTATTTTTTTATAATCATTCATTAATTTAATATTTTCTTCACTAAATTGATACCCACTTATTTTTTCTTCCAAATCTTTTTTCTCAGAATACATAAATATTATTCTTTTATCATTCTCATTCATAATTAAAGTCTTCGATAAAAAATTATTTATATCAAAATGATCACATGATAGTGTTTTCAATACAAATTGATATGATAATTTAAATTTAGATTTTAATATTGGTGATTTTCCCGTTAACATATTTTTAAATGAAGTTTGTTCGGGTAATTCCATTGTTGGTAATATAATAACAGAACCAAATTTATCTAAACCACGTCTTCCTGCTCTTCCACTCATTTGTAAATATTCATCTGTTCTTAATGGTCTTAATCCATTATTATCATATTTCTCTAAATCACTAAATATAACCGTTTTCGTCGGCATATTTACACCAATCGCAAAAGTTTCAGTTGCAAATAATATTTTAATAAGTCCTTTACTATATAATATTTCAATTATTTCTTTTAAAATTGGTATTAATCCTGAATGGTGATATACAACACCTTTTTTTAGTTGATTATAAACATCCTGATATTGAGGTAATATTTCATATGTTTTTTTATAATCTTTCATATAATAGTTAAAATTAGTTTCTACAAGTGCTATTTCTTCAAATGTTAATAAATTCTTTCGTACCGTTTTACATATTTTTTCACATTTCTTTCTTGAAAATTTAAAAAATAATGCTGGAATATAATTTTGTTCTATTAAAAAATGTACTAATTTGTCCATTAATTTATTTATATCATATATTTTGTAATTCTTTTTCATGAGATCATAATTTTTAAATTGTCCTTTTTCATTTAATAATTCTAATAATTCCCAACGTAAATCATCCCTTCCATTATTATCAAATATATAAGATTTCCAAAAATAATGTTTTAATGGAACAACACGATGAGATGTAGGTATTAAACTAATATTCTTTTCTTTAATATTACCAATCCATGACGCAAAAACTTCTGGTTTATCAATTGTTGCCGATAACATAACAAGTGTAATATCTTTTGGTAGTAATATAATGCTTTCTTCCCATACTTTTCCTCTATCAAAATCATTTATATAATGAACTTCATCAAAAATTACTGCTCCTACAGTAGAAATATCAATTAGTTCAGATGTATTAAAATTATCATATTTATTTATATTGTATTTATATAATATATTTCTTAAAATTTCAGTTGTCATAATAATACATTGTGCATCTGGATTCATTTTTATATCTCCTGTCATTATACCAACCGATCCATTATTTCCAAATTTTTCTGTAAATTCCGCATATTTTTGATTAGATAATGATTTTGTTGGTGATGTATATAAAACTTTTTTATTATTTTTTAAACAATGTGCAATAGCATATATTGCTAATACTGTTTTTCCGGATCCTGTATGTGCTGTTATTAATATATTTTCATTTTTATAAATACGATAAATACCCTCTTTTTGAAATGGATCTAATGGATATGGAAAATGATAAGCTACATCTTCTTCTGGTATATTATTATCAGATTCATCTGATTTATCAAAAATATTTAAATAAGAACTTAATTTCGATTCAACTTCCATAAAAATTATTTTAGAATAAAATATATAAGAATATAAAAAATCATTTTTTTATATTTTATTAAAAAATGATTTTTTTATTATGATATAAATATATATTTAACAAATAATGGTTCAATTATATATAATGAATTTTTTCAACATATGTTTTTAGATTATTATACAAAAGATGATAATGGAAGTGATCCATATAATAATTGTAATATTTTTATTTTATTATTAAAAAAATAGTAATATTATTGATAATATTATTTACCAGAATTATAGTCATCTATTTTTTTATAATAAATATAATTTGCTATTTTAACGGTCTACACTAAATAATTTAAAATGAAAAAAACTTTTGGTTAGAAATTAATGGTTGTGATATAATATTATTATTTATCCATGCAACATTGTTAATTTCATGTTTTAGTTTTTTAAATAAAAATATTCCGGCCATTTATTTGGTTGAATTATTTATATTATTGAAAACGAATTGGTTATAATTAATATATTTAAAAGAATATAATTCTAACCAGTTAATAAATTCATTGCATTCATCATAATTAAAAAATGAAAAACTTCTAAATGGTGTAGGTGAAATTGTTGAATATTTATTTTTAAAGTAATTCCATGATTCACTTATATTTATCCAATAATTATACCATCTTGTATAATTTCTAATCATAATATTATTTTTATATTTATTTGATAATAAGGTTTCCTTCATTATAATAATATATTTATCAATATCTTCCGATACGATGAACTTGATATTTATTTATAATTAAAATATATTTAAAAATCACACAATAAAATATTGTAATTAATGACATATTTAAAAAT
>Ga0214921_10002165_pt1 | contig 32324 bp, 27 predicted proteins | sample LL1505_MetaG_FD_177992 | JGI IMG/M metagenome (GOLD analysis project Ga0214921, IMG submission 177992) | Freshwater microbial communities from Lake Lanier, Atlanta, Georgia, United States - LL-1505 | ecosystem: Environmental > Aquatic > Freshwater > Lake | place: USA: Georgia | collected... | reverse complement strand
GCGTTCTTAAACTCGATTCGGTCAACGTGTTTGAACGCAGTCATTACCTGCCACTGTTCTCTCGACTCGGCGCCTATGACACCGCTCAGCTCGACCACATGCTGCTCGATCCACACGTCCCCGCCACACATGTCGAATACTGGGCCCACGAGGCCGCGTTCATTCCGGTTGAGTCGTGGCCGCTGTGGCAGTGGAAAATGCGCGAGAGCCGCGAACGCAACGAGAGACCCGATTCGTGGTTAGCACAGCGCCGGAAGCTCGCCAATGAACTCCTCGTGCGACTCCATTCGGATGGCCCCGCGACGTTCAGCCAACTCGAGGGTAAGCGGGACGAACGACGAGGCAGTTGGTGGGACTGGAGCGATGTAAAGCGTGCTCTCGAATACCTTTTTGAGGACGGCGTGATCACCGCGATTGGCCGCACCAACTTCCAGCGAATCTACGCTCCTGTGGCTGATGTCATTCCGCCCCACCTCCTCGACACAAGCATCGACAAACCGATTGCCCGACGAGCCCTAGTTCTTGACGCCGTTCGTGCGCTAGGTGTCGGGGTTCTCGCGGACATTGCGGACTATTACCGATTCAAAGTCGCACCTACCAAAGTCGCCCTGGACGAGTTAAACGAATCGGGCGCTATCCAGCGTGTGACGGTCGATGGATGGACGCACCGTGGTGAGGCCCTCGACGCCTACATGGTTTCGGGCGCGACGATCCCTAACCGAGCACCACACGTGTCGACAATCCTCACGCCGTTCGACCCCATCACGTCGAATCGTGCGCGAGCGAGTCGGATGTTCGGTTTCGACTACAGAATCGAGATCTACACTCCGGCAGCGAAGCGCGTCTACGGGTATTACTCGCTACCGATCCTCATGGACGACGCACTGGTCGGGCGTATCGACCTCAAGGCCGACCGAAAGGCTCGGACGCTCATCGTCAAGAGCGCGCACTGGGAACCAAATCGACCGAAGGACGCGGCAGATCGTCTTTCCGGCATCGTTCGACGAACAGCCAACTGGCGTGGCCTCGAGAACATCGTGGTAGACGACTGGGGCGATGCTGCCGCCGACCTGCGACAAATTCTTTAGAACTTCCCGCCGATTTCAAGTAATCGACGGACACGGTCAGCGATGGGTGGGTGAGTCGAAAACATGCGTTCGACGACGTTCTGCTTATTCGGGTCCGCAATCCACATGTGTGCCATCGAGGCCGACTGGCGTTGCAGTGGCGCGGAATACTCACCAAGTTTGTGCAGCGCGCTCGCTAGCCCTTCAGGGTTTCGGGTCGTCATCGCACCAGTCGCATCGGCAAGGAACTCGCGCTGGCGTGAAATGCCCGCCTGAACGAGTGCCGACACGAGAGGCGCGATCACCATCGCCACCAGTCCGAAGACGAGAGACAGGATAGCTAGACCGCCGTTGTTGCCGCCGCCCCGAGAATTTCGGCTTCCATAGAACGCCATTCGGAACATTATGTCGGCGATGAATCCGACGGCAACGACAAGCCCGAACACAATGGTCGAGACGCGAATGTCGTAATTCTTGACGTGCCCCATCTCGTGTGCCATGACCCCCTCGAGTTCCGCGTCCGTCATGATGTCAAGCAACCCGGTCGTCGCAGCAACGACGGCGTGCTCGGGGTCGCGTCCCGATGCAAAGGCGTTCGGCGCAGGGTCATTGACGATGTACACCTTGGGCATCGGCATTCCGTTGGTGATCGACAAGTTTTCGACAATCCGATACAAGCGCGGGTTGTCCTGCTGTTCAATCTGTACCGCGCCAGATGTCATCACGGCAATCGACCCGGCGTTGTAATACTGGAACCAGGCGTACGCACCAGCGCCGATAATCGTCATGATCGTGATCGTCCACGACCCGTCGCCCATGAAATAGGCGATAAGCCAGCCCAGACCCCCGATCAAGACGAGGAAAACGAGCAGGATGACGACAGTGTTCCGCTTGTTCGCGGCAATGGCGTTGTACATCGAGGGCTAGAACTGAACCTTCGGGGGCTCGGCAATTGCGTCGGGGTTGTCCACCTCGAAGAAATCGCGCTGGCTGAACCCGAGCTGCTTCGCCCACGCGTTGTTGGGGAAGACAAGGATCATCGTGTTGAATTCGCGGACGCCACCGTTGTAGAAACGACGAGAGGCCTGGATCTTGTTTTCGGTGTCAACGAGTTCGGCCTGCAACTGCTGGAAGTTTTCGCTCGCCTTCAGATCCGGATAGGCCTCTGCGACGGCGAAAATCGACTTGAGTGCCGTCTGCATCATGCCCTCGGCAGCCGCGGCCTCGGCCGGTCCGCTCGCGTTCGCGGTTGCAGCACGAGCCTTCGTGACGTTTTCGAATACTGCCTTTTCGTGCTTGGCATAACCCTTGACCGCTTCGATCAGGTTGGGGATGAGGTCAGCTCGGCGCTTGAGCTGAACGGTAATGTCACTCCATGCTTCATCGACACGAACGTTGAGAGTGATCAGACCGTTGTAGGTCGACCAGAGGTAAAGTCCCGCGACGATGGCGAGACCGGCAATGATCAAAAGGACGAGTTGTGTTGTATCCATGTAAATACTCTACGGGCGCAGTGCGGGCACACAACGATTTTTTCCCTGAGCGAAACGTGCCCCAACAGGGATTCGAACCCTGACTGTAACGATTTTAAGTCGTTTGCCTCTGCCGGTTGGGCTATTGGGGCTCCGCCACTAACTGGCTACTTGGCGGGACGGGATGCGTAAGCCTGGAAGTAAGACTGCGGGTGTTCGCGTAACGAAAGCGTGGTGGTGTCGCGTCCAACGAGGAACTGCATGATCCATCCTCCGACGACACGGAACTTTCGCTCCCACATCGGCATCGCGAGACCGTGGTAGCCGCGGTGCATGAGCCACGCGGGGAATCCAGTAATGGCCAATTTCCCCGATTGGAAAACCCCGTGCCCAACACCCAAACCGGCTACCGCGCCGAGGTTCTTGTGGCGGTAATCCACCGGGTTTTCGCCACGAAGGACCGCGACCAGGTTTTTCGCAAGGCGCTTCGCTTGACGCACAGCATGCTGGGCGTTCGGAACGCACATTCCGCCCACTCCGTTACCGGTGAGGTCGGGGACGGCAGAGTTGTCGCCCGCCGCCCACGCGCCGGCAACAACATTTCCATCGGCGTTGGTCACCTGCAGCGTCGCTGACGATCGGACCCGACCGCGTTCTTCGACTGGAAGTCCCATTGAGTTCACGACAGGGTTTGCCATCACACCGGCGGTCCAGACGATGAGATCAGACTCAAATTTCATACCATTCGACAACTCGACCAGACCGCCTTTGGCGGACTTCAGTTGAGTGTCGAGGTGCACGGAGGCACCGCGCGAGGCGAGGTTTCTCAGAACCCACAGCGAGGTTCTCAACGACACCTCGGGCATGACTCGGCTCATCGCTTCGACCATGTGGAACTTTGTGTCGTCGATCGTGAGTTCGGGGTACTGCCGGAGCATCGCGCTGGCAAGCGACCTGAGTTCGGCGAACGTTTCGATTCCTGCGAATCCCCCACCAATCACGGTCACCGTGAGAAGACGGTCGCGTTCTTTGCCTTTGGGCAGATTGGCTGCCTTAGCGAAATTATCGATGATTCGGTCTCGGACCGCGATCGCCTCTTCGATGGACTTCATGCCGAACGCTTCCTCGGCGACCCCGGGAATTGGGAACGTGCGCGAAACAGATCCTGCCGCCACGACGATGTGGTCGTATTTGGCGGTGTAGCTCTTGCCCGCTGAGGGCTCAATAATCGCCGTCTTCTTGGCGTGATCGACCGAGATAACTCTGCCCTGGACAACATGGGTCTTTTTCAGGTGGCGACGCAGTGGAACGATAACGTGGCGCGCCTCAATCAGGCCGGCGGCAACCTCGGGCAGGAACGGGTGATACGTCATGTACGGAAGAGGGTCAACCAGTGTGACCTCGGCTTCGCCAGCGCGCAGGTGCTTCTGCAACTTAAAGGCGGTGTAAAAACCCGTATATCCACCACCAACGATGAGAATTTTGGCCACGACAATTACTCCTGAAATTTATGAAGACAACTGGACAAATCTATCGCGTTTCGAGGGCGCACACGCACCGTTCCGGTGACCACGTGCTCGCGGCAAGTGCTTCATCCCCCACAAGGTTGACACCTGGGCCGACCGCGAGACTGTGGGCGGCGAGCGCGTGCAAACATTTCACTCGAGAGGGCATGCCTCCCGCACTGATTCCGTCCAGCTCGTCGATGTGACCGTGTGCGTCGCGGTCAGCGATATACGCATGGTGGGCGGCGGAATAGGCGGCAGCGAACTCGGGGTCCTCGGCAAGTTTGTCTTGTTCGGTCACCATGAAGCCGTTCGCCTCGAGTGTTGACAGTGCCGCGGTTGCGCCCGGGTGCGTCAAATAGTAGAAGGTCGGAAATGGTGAGCCGTCCGCCAGTCGCGGTTTCGTCGCGACGACGGTCGGAGCTCCGCACACGCAGCGCGCCGCGACACCAACAACATCGCGCATCGGTCGTCCCAATTGAAACTTCATGATTTCGAGGTCACGGTCACTTGCGGCGTCCATCATTTCTTGGAGTCCTGTTCCGGGTTAGCCGCGAAGGCATAGGACTGGATAAACGCGTCAACCCAATCGATGGTCGTTGTCTGAACGGTTCCCAGAATCTCGTCTGACTTTGCTGGTTTCGCGTCGACGTCATTGACCACAAGGTACGAGATATCGCCTGGGTACACAAACATGAGTCGTTCCCGCGCTTGGGCTTCGACATAGGCGCGATCGGTCCATCGCATCATGTCAGCTTGCGCTTCAGCGAGGGTTGCTCGCGCGACAGCCACTTCACGGTCGAGATCCGCAATTCTCGCCTGTTGTTCGAACCAAATCTGGACGGGTTGCCACAAGTTCACGACGGCAACCGCGGCGATGATGAGCCCGACGATGACCGAGCCACTTCGTTGCAATTCGCGGTCGATAAAGTCGTCGAGGCTCTGGCGCACGCCATTTCGCGCCCGACCCGACACTCGGGTGGGACGGGCTGGGCGACGTGGTGAACTCACTCCTCAAGGGTAACGCGGACGTCCCCTCGACCTCGTGAACTACTAGGCGGTGAAACGAGGGAACGCCGAGCGACCCGCGTACACAGCGGCATCGCCGAGTTCCTCTTCGATGCGAAGCAACTGGTTGTACTTCGCAACGCGCTCACTTCGAGCGGGAGCACCCGTCTTGATCTGGCCACAGTTCGTGGCGACCGCGAGGTCAGCAATCGTGGTGTCCTCGGTCTCGCCAGAGCGGTGCGAGAGGACCGCGGTGTATCCAGCACGTTGTGCCATTGCAACTGCGTCCAAGGTTTCGGTGAGCGACCCGATCTGGTTGACCTTGACGAGGATCGAGTTTCCGGCGTGCCTCTTAATTCCGTCCGCAAGACGTTTCGGGTTGGTCACAAAGAGATCGTCGCCCACAATCTGCACCTTGGCACCCAGTTCGGCCGTCATGGCCTCCCAACCGGTCCAGTCGTCTTCCGACAGCGGGTCTTCGATGGTGATGAGCGGGTACGCAGCAACGAGTTCCGAGTAATACGCGACCAGTTCACCAGAACTGAGTTCGCGACCCTCGAAACGGTACGACCCTTTCTCAAAGAATTCAGTCGCGGCAACGTCAAGGCCAAGTGCGATGTCCTTGCCGGGCGTGAAGCCGGCCTGAGCGATGGCATCCATGAGCAGGTCGAGTGCGGCTCGGTTGTTGGCGAGGTTCGGAGCGAATCCGCCTTCATCACCGAGACCGGTGGCGAATCCCTTGGACTTCAGTTCTGACTTGAGTGCGTGGTAGGTCTCGACACCCCAGCGGAGTCCTTCGCTGTATGACTCGGCTCCAATCGGCAAAACCATGAATTCTTGGACGTCAACGTTGGTGTCGGCGTGGGCTCCACCATTAATGACGTTCATCATTGGCACGGGGAGGACGTGGGCGTTCGGTCCGCCGAGGTAGCGGAATAGGGGCAGGTCTGCCGACAGCGCGGCGGCCTTTGCGACGGCTAGTGAGACACCGAGAATCGAGTTCGCACCCAGTTTGGACTTGTTTTCTGTTCCGTCTGCCTCGATGAGAGCGGCGTCAATTGCACGTTGTTCGCTCGCGTCGAGTCCTTCGATGGCTTCCGAGAGAACGTCAATGACGGCTTCGACTGCCTTGAGCACGCCCTTTCCGCCATACCGCTTGGGGTCCTCGTCGCGCAGTTCATAGGCTTCGAATGCACCGGTTGACGCTCCTGACGGGACAGCGGCCGAGGCAACGGTTCCGTCGTCCAAGACGACATCGACCTCGATGGTGGGGTTTCCGCGCGAGTCGAGAATTTCACGGGCATCGACAAAGGCAATAGCGGACACAGGGTTCTCCTTGGTGGTGGTTAGTTCCAGATTAGGGCGTTAGCCGATCGTCTTCCATTCGAGGGGTTCCCCGGGATTGAGAAAGGCGTACCGACGGAATCCGTCTTTCTCGAGTTGATCGAGAATTGCGCGAGTGTTCTTGGTCTTGTGAACGAGCCGGACACGCAGACCCTCTGCTACAAGCAACCTTTTCTGGTCGATGAGCTCGGTCGTCGACAGCGCGGGGTCGTAGATAATCGCGACCGCGGCTGAATCGACAGCCGATTCCGTGGTGACAAGGTCTACGAGTCGTTCGAACCCGAGCGAGATTCCGGCGGCGGGGACTTCGGTTCCGAGGAATCGACCGATCATGCCGTCGTAACGCCCTCCCCCGCCGAGTGAATACCCGAGGTCGGGGTGAGCGACCTCAAAGATTGCGCCGGTGTAATAGCCCATTCCGCGAACGAGGAATGGGTCGAACACGATCGAGACTCCGTGGCCAACCGCTGCGGCGATGTCCGCGAGTTCGGCGACCGCGACGGGCGCGACTCCCGCGGGTAGCGCGGCGGTCATCGCCTCGAGCGTCGGTGCCGACGTCGGGTTCGAGTGTTGCCCGAGCAGTGCCTCGAGGCCCGCGAGCGCCGAATCGGTCGCCCCGCGTTCGCGAAGTTCGGCGATCACCCCCTCGGTGCCGATTTTGTCGAGCTTGTCGAGAGTAATCAGCGTCGAATCGGTATCCGACAGACCCAGAGCATCGAGCATGCCGAACAAGATTCGTCGGTCGTTCAGTCGGATGGTGGTGCCAGTGACGCCGAGGCGATCGAGTGTCGCGGCGGTGGCCGTAATGAGTTCGACTTCAGCGAGAATTCCTGGTTCGCCGATGATGTCGATGTCGCACTGCACGAACTGACGAAATCGGCCCTTTTGCGGGCGTTCGGCGCGCCACACCGGCGCGATCTGGATGGCGCGGAACACCGGCGGAAGTTCGGCGCGATTGGTCGCATAAAAGCGCGTGAGCGGGACGGTGAGGTCGTAGCGCAAACCCATGTCGACGAGGTCGTCGGTGGAAGTCGCTGCTGCGATATCTTCCGCGGACAGTCCGCGCTTGAGGATTCCGAACGCCAACGTTTCGTTATCACCACCGAGACCGGCGGATAGTCGGGATGATTCCTCGACGACGGGCGTCTCGATTTCGTCGAAACCATGAGCGCGATATGACTCACGAATGATGGCGAGAACGCGGTCTCGTGCAGACTTTTCGGCGGGGATGAAGTCACGCATCCCTCGGGGTGGGTTCACCGTCGCCATTCGCCCATTGTTTCACAGTTCGACGGCCCCCCCTGAACGCAGGTCACCGCGCGGTTTCAGTGCCACACTGTAAACATGAGCAACTCTGGATTCTTCTCACGACTGTTCAACTCGATCACCACGTCAATTCGGTCGGGGTTGTGGTTCACGCTCATCGTCGTCATGGCGGCAACGTCGCTCATCATCGTTGCGCTCACCGTCACGAGTGACGCAGCGGCAGCACCGGGCACGGATGCCGGTCGGATGGCCTTCTCGTTCGTCATCTTCCTCGTTCTGGTCGCAACACTCCTAGGAATCCCCACTGTGTTGATCTCGATTCGCGAACGACTGGGGCAACTTTCTTTCCTGCAGACCTATTTATTGACCGTTGCAGTCGGTTTGTCGTTCGTCGTTGTGGTTGTTCCCGCGATGCTCTGGGCAGTTCTGTCGACCGGTGTCGGGGTCGACGTCTGGTTGCCCACCCTCGGTGTGACCAAACTCGAGGTGTGGGTCATCGCACTTCTTGTTGCGCTCGCTCATTGGGCAGTGAAGTCCGGTGGTGCGGCAACGGTAACCGCTTTCGGTTTGATTGCGGGAGTGACAATCGGTCCACTCGTTGTGGTGGGTGCCGCATCGTTCGCTCCGCCCATCAAGCAGACCACCTCGAACAGTTGGATCGAATACACGGGCCAAGACCAACCGATTGACCCGGCAACGGGTTACCCGCTGGACCCCACCTGCCCGTCAAAGAACTGGTCGTGGAGCTACATCACGGACTATTCGTCGGTGTGGGCTGCGATGCCGACGAACCCCGTGGTATTCGTCAGTTCGTCGATTGAACCAGCAATCGGCGACTACGTGATGCCCGGATACTCGGAACCTGGCTTCGAAACCCCGCCGCCCTTGCCGGCCGTTCCTGTGCCGCTCGACCTGTTTTCGAGCGTCGATGTTGCGGTTCGCGCTCTACAGATTCCGGTGAAAACCGATCTCGTGAATGATGAATGCGCGAACCTCGCCGAGTTTGGAACCGCGTACCCCAACAACGGCCAGGCTGATCCGCGCGACATCATCGCCGAATCGCACTCGGGATTCCTTGCCGGGGTAATCGGCCAAGCGGCCTATCTCGTTGTTGCGAGCGTGATTCTCGTAATGGTTCGAGCTCGATCCCGCCGTTCCTAACTTTCGGCGTCGACGATAACGCGGCGCACCGCCGTGCGCAGGGCACGTTCGGCGTCGAGTCCGTTGGCGCGGGCGGCCGAAACAATCGCGACGAGCAAGTCCCCCAGGGCGTCCTCGGTCGTTGCCTCGGTGACGAGTTCTGACGGTGCCGGTGACTCGCCGAGTTTGCCGATGACCTTGTCCGCAAGGGCGAGAGCGGGCAGGCCCTTGGGAAGCCCCTCAAAGGCGGAGGTCCGTTCGGGCTTCTCTGCGGCCTTCCACTTCTCCCAGTTCGCGACGACTTCGTCGGCCGTGTCGGCGGTGACGTCTCCGAACACGTGAGGGTGTCGGCCGACCATCTTGTCGCGGGCGACTCGGGCAACGTCTTCGATGGTGAACGGGTGGTCCGGGTCGGAAGCCCCCAAGTCGGCGTGGAACAACACCTGGTACAACACATCACCGAGCTCTTCGATCATGTGCGTTCGGTCGCCTGATTCGACGGCATCGATAAATTCGTGGCTCTCTTCAATCAAGTATTTGAGCAGCGACTCGTGTGTCTGTTCGCGGTCCCACGCGCACCCGTCCTCACCGCGCAACCTCGCCATCACGGCGATCAGGGCGTCGAGTTCGGGGTGGGTGGGTTCGCTCATGTGGTTTCACCATAGATGGCATTGACCAGGTCGCGCACCCATTCGATGAGGTCGTCCCCCTCGCGCGTCGACATCGGGATGAGCGCCGCCGACATCGCCTGCACGTATCGAGCGCCCGAATAGAGCCGCACGAGCCTCGCTTGCCGGGAGTCGAGAAGTTCTGGCCCGACGATTCTCAGGTTCGGGCCGGCAGGGATCAGTTCGGTGATGCCGAGTTCAGCGATTTGACGCCGAAGCCTCGACACATTCGCCAATGTCAAGACCTGCGCCGGCGGTTCGCCGTAACGGTCGCGCATCTCGTCGAGTTCGATGTCGATTGCATCGACGGCGGCCGTCGGGAACGACCCAGCAGAAAGTTTTTGGTACGCCTCGAGGCGCAGGCGTTCGCTCTCGATGTAGTCCTCAGGGATTCGCGCATCAACCGGAATCTCGAGTCGCAGGTCGTTCGACTCGGGGGCCGCCTCACCCTTGAATTCACCAATCGCCTCGGAAATCATCCGCAAGTATAGGTCGAACCCAACACCCGCGATGTGCCCGGCCTGTTCGCCGCCCAGCAGGTTGCCGGCTCCACGCAGTTCGAGGTCTTTCAGCGCGATCGCCATTCCCCCGCCGAGGTCCGAGTTCTGGGCGATGGTCTTCAGACGCTCGTAGGCGGTTTCGCTCAGTTCGTGGTCGCGGTCATAAAGGAAGTACGCATACGCCCGCTCGCGCGAGCGACCAACGCGTCCGCGCAACTGGTGCAACTGGCTCAGCCCGTATTTGTCGGCGCGGTCGATGATGAGCGTGTTCGCGTTGGGGATGTCGAGTCCCGTCTCGACAATCGTCGTCGACACGAGAACATCAAAGCGGCGTTCCCAGAAGTCGACCATGACTTTTTCCAGCGCCGCTTCTGGCATCTTGCCGTGAGCAACAGCGATGCGCGCGTCGGGAACGAGTTCTGCGAGTTTCGCGGCGACCCCGGGAATCGTCGACACGCGATTGTGCACATAAAACACTTGACCTTCGCGCAACAGTTCGCGCTTGATGGCGGCGGCGGCCTGTTCATCCGAATACTGGCCGACATAGGTGAGCACGGGGTGTCGTTCCTCTGGCGGGGTCGCAAGGGTCGACATCTCGCGAATTCCCGCAATCGCCATCTCGAGCGTGCGCGGAATCGGGGTCGCGCTCATCGACAAGACGTCGACGTTGGTCTTCAGTTGTTTCAACGTTTCTTTGTGTTCAACACCAAATCGTTGTTCCTCGTCGATGACGACGAGCCCGAGGTCTTTGAACGAGATGCCTTTCGACAACAATCGGTGTGTTCCGATGACAACGTCGAGTGAGCCGTCGGCGAGCGACGCGAGCGTGTGTTTCGCCTCGGCGTCGGTCTGGAATCGCGACAACGGCGCGAGTTGAACTGGGAATCCGGCGAATCGTTCGCGGAATGTCTCGATGTGCTGACGGACCAGCAGCGTAGTTGGCGCAATGATTGCGACCTGCTTACCCGCCATGACCGCCTTGAACGCGGCGCGAACCGCGACCTCGGTCTTGCCGAAACCAACATCGCCGGCCAACAGCCGATCCATCGGGATTTCGCTCTCCATGTCGGCTTTGACTTCGTCGATCGTCGTCAACTGGTCGGGGGTCTCATGGTACGGGAACGCGTCTTCGAGTTCGCGTTGCCACGGGGTGTCGGGCGGGAACGCGAACCCTCGGCTGGCTGCTCGAGCCGCATACAACTTGACGAGCCCGACTGCGATGTCTCGAACGGCTTTGCGCGCGCGACCCTTGGTAGACGACCAGTCCGACCCGCCCATCTTGGACAGGCTTGGGTCTTCGCCGCCGACGTATCTCGACACGAGCCCCAGCTGGTCCGTGGGAACGTACAACTTGTCGCCGGGGTAGCCGCGCTTGCTGGGCGCGTATTCCAATACGAGATATTCGCGCAGGGCTTTTTGTTTCGTCTTGGCCGAGATGACAATTTCGCGCTCGACCAGTTCGAGAAACTTTCCGATTCCGTGCGTCTCGTGAACGACGAAATCACCCGTGGTCAACTGCAGCGGGTCGACCGTGGTTTTGCGTTTCGACGCAAGACGGGTCGCATCACGACTGCCCCGCGTTTCGCGACGTCCAAAGAATTCGGTTTCGCCCATGACTGTCAGCGACGCGTCAGTGATTTCGACACCGTGGTCGATGGTCCCCTGCACCAAATACGCGACACCCGTTTCGGGGTTGTCGGGCACGAATTCGACGGGTCGAGCGGCAAGCCCCGCCTCTGCGAGCAGGTCGCGCGCACGTTCGAGCGTTCCGTGGCCGGCCGCAACAACGATGACAATGCCCTTAGCCGCGAGCCTCTCGCCAACGAAATTCACGGCACCATCGGGATTGCCGATGAACGAGGGAATCGGCCTGGATTCGACCCGCTCTTCGAGCCCCGAGTTCAACGCCGTCATCGTGAAATAGTCACGACGGGCGACATCAGCTCGAAACTGGTCGAACTCGACGAAATCGGCCTTGTCGACATTGATCGGCACAACACCGCCGTCACCCACCTGGTTCCAGGCGGCGGCGAGAAATTCTTGGTTCGTAATACGAAGGCTCTCGGCACGGGCACGCACTCGGTCTGGCCCGACCACGATCACGGTGGCTGTCTCGGGGAAATAGTCCATGAGCGGCACGACGTTGTCGACCAGCACCGGTAAGAGCGACTCCATGCCAATGACTCCGATGCCCTCGGCGATGGGCTCGGCCAGAGACCGCAGTGCCGGAATCGTGTCGGCCAGTTTCCGCGCCTTGGCGCGCACGTCGGCGGTCAGAGCGATCTCTCGAACCGGGGTGATCTCGACCGATTTCACCTGACCGAGTGAACGCTGGTCAGACACCGCGAATTCGCGAATCTCGTCGATGTCGTCACCAAAGAAGTCGACACGAACGGGGTGGGCGGCGAGTGGCGGGAACACGTCGAGGATTCCGCCTCGCAGTGCAACCTCACCTCGGCGCGACACGAGGTCGACACGTTGGTAACCCAACTCAACGAGTGACCGCGACACCTCGAGCAGATCGCGCCGTTCCCCAACTGAAATCGTGAAGAGTGGCCGGTCGGCGAGGTCAGCGGCGAGTGGTTGTAGTGCCGCGCGAACGCTCGCAATGATGACGAGGCTCTCGATACCGTTCCACGTGCGAAGTGCTCGCAAAGTCGCAATTCGGTTAGCGACGGTCTCGCTCGACGGGCTGAGTCGTTCGTGCGGCAGGGTCTCCCACGACGGAAAAATCAGCGACCGGACTCCCCAGGTCGTCAGCGACTCGGACATCGCCTGAGCTTCGTTGCCCGTCGCGGTGACAAGCAACACGAGTTTCGGCTCGCGACACATCGCGGCGATCAGTGGCGAGCGCGCACCGTCTTCGAGCGAAAGGGCTGGGCCTCGAAGTTGTTTCGCGGCATCGGCCAACACCGATGACACTCCCCGAAGACTCACCTCGACAGTCTACGGCGAGGCAAAAATCACGACGGCGAGTGGTACCGAAGTTGCGCCTGAGCGAGACCCTCGAGAACGATTGACTCAACGGCACCCGCCGCATCGGCGATGAGGTTTGGCAGGGTTTCGCGTTCGACCTTGGTGAACGGTTCGAGCACGTGCACCGCGGTGTCCTTCTGACCCGAGGGGCGCCCGACGCCTACTCGAACGCGCAGGAAATCCGCACCGATGTGGTCGATGGTCGAACGGACACCGTTCTGGCCGCCGTGGCCACCACCGGCCTTGATTCGCACGGTGTCGAACGACAGGTCGATGTCGTCGTGAATCACGACGATGTGGTCGGGGTCGATGCCAAAGAACTTCGCGAGTTGCCCGATGGGCCCGCCCGACACGTTCATGAAACACATCAGCGTCGCAAGGATGACCCGGTCGGTGCCGGGTCGGAATCGACCCTCGGCGACCATCGCGATCGATTTGTGCCGTTGGGGTTTCACGCCGATCTGCTCAGCGAGGTTGTCGATCACGCGGTGACCGACGGTGTGGCGATGCGCGGCGTAGTCAGGCCCGGGGTTGCCAAGCCCGACTACGAGCCATGCATCGGTCATGATTATTCGGCAGCGCCTTCAGCAGCCGGTGCGGCCTCTGCGGCAGCGGGTGCAGCGTCGGTACCGAGCGACTCAGCGCTCGGTACGGCCTGGATGGCGACGATGATCGCCTCGGGATCGAGGTGCAGTTTGACTCCGGCGGGAAGAGCGACATCCTTCGCAGAGATGTGCGTGTGCTCGAGCATTCCGGTGACATCGACCTCGAGGTGCTCGGGAATCTGTGTCGCTTCGGCCTCGACCTGAATGGTCTGGTGCTCGAGCATCGCAACGGTTCCGGGGAACGGGTGGCCGATGACCGAGACGGGGACGTTGACCGTGACGGTCTCACCCTTCTTGACGATGACGAGGTCGACGTGCTCGATGATCTGACGGACGTAGTCCTTTTGGACGTCTTTCACGAGAACGAGTTCCTTCGTGCCGTTCACGTCGAGGTCGATGAGCACGTTCTTGTGACGGACGAGGAGGCTCAGTTCGTGTCCGTTGACCATCACGTGACGAGGGTCTTCGCCGTGTCCGTAGATGACCGCGGGGACGTTTCCGAGTGCGCGAAGCTTGCGTGCCGCGCCCTTACCGAAGGACGCGCGTTCTTCGCCCTTGAGTGCAAATTGTTCAGCCATGATGTTGCCTTTCGCGGGGCGGTGACCCCTGGTTGGTGTTTCAACTCGAACGCCGGAAGCGTGAGGAAGACCAAGGTCGACCCACCGCGTCGATCACGGATTCGTAAATCCCTCGCCGAAGTTCGGTTTCAGCCTATCGGATAGGCTGGGAATTGATTTCCACGCGTTTTCTCTGCGGATTTCTCGAACGGAGTGTGAATGTCTCAGGCCAACATCGGTGTCGTCGGTCTCGCGGTGATGGGCTCGAATCTGGCCCGAAACCTCGCCAGTCGCGAGGGCAACCGCGTCGCGGTGTACAACCGGTCGTGGGACAAGACAGAGTCCCTCGTCGACGCACACCCAGAGGCGAACTTCCTGCCCGCGAAGACGATTCAAGAGTTCGCAGCATCGTTGTCCACGCCCCGCACCGCGATCATCATGGTCAAAGCGGGCGCCGGAACCGATGCGGTCATCGACCAGTTGTGTGAGGTCTTTGAGCCGGGCGACATCATCGTTGACGGCGGAAACGCACTTTTTACGGACACGATTCGTCGCGAAAAGGCAGTGCGCGAGACGGGCATCAACTTTGTCGGTGCTGGAATCTCGGGTGGTGAAGAGGGAGCTCTGACCGGGCCGTCCATCATGCCCGGCGGTTCGGCCGAGGCCTGGGAAACACTCGGTCCCATCCTCAAGTCGATTGCCGCGATTGTTGACGGCGAACCCTGCGTCACGCACGTCGGAACCGACGGCGCCGGCCACTTCGTCAAGATGATCCACAACGGCATCGAATACGCCGACATGCAGTTGATCGCCGAGGCATACGACCTCATTCGTCGCGGCACGGGAAAGTCCCCCGCCGAGATCGCCGACGTCTTCACCGAATGGAACAAGGGCGAACTCGAGTCATACCTCATCGAGATCACCGCCGAGGTCCTGCGTCAGGTCGATGCAACGACGGGCAAGCCGCTCGTGGATGTCATTCTCGACGAGGCGGGTTCCAAGGGAACCGGCGTCTGGACCGTTCAAACTGCTCTGTCGCTCGGAACTCCTGTTTCGGGGATTGCCGAGGCGGTGTTCGCCCGCGGCCTTTCCTCGCACCCCGAACAGCGTGCGCTGGCCAACGGAATGCCCGGCCCCGACTCGTTCACAGTCAAAGACGCCGACGCGTTCATCGAGGATGTCCGTCAGGCCCTCTACGCATCCAAAATCGTCGCCTACTCGCAGGGCTTCGACGCGATTCGCGCCGGCGCCGCCGAATATAACTGGCACATCAACCTCGGCGAGGTCGCCCGCACCTGGCGCGGCGGCTGCATCATTCGCGCCCAGTTCCTCAACCGAATCACCGAGGCGTACCGTGCGAACGAATCGCTCGCGCTCTTGATGGCGGCGCCTTACTTTGCGAAGGCCGTCTCGGGTGCCCAAGCCGCGTGGCGTCGCGTCGTCATCGCGGCGACCGAGGCCGGAATCCCCGCTCCCGCCTTCGCATCATCACTGTCGTACTACGACGGACTGCGCGCCGACCGCTTGCCTGCAGCCGTCATCCAAGGCCAGCGCGACTTCTTCGGCGCACACACCTACAAGAGAATCGACAAGCCCGGCACGTTCCACACCCAGTGGTCGGGCGATCGCACCGAGATCGCGGCGGAAGATACGCACTGAAGTTGCAAGTCGGTTATCCACCTCAAAACTGCCATATTCCAACAAACATTTCCGCTCCTGAAGGCCGTCAACCAGCCATCGCTGAAAGCGCTGCCATTGCGCTCGCGACCACCTCATCGTCCGACCAGTCAGCAACCTGGCGCGCAACGCCGCCGCCGTTGAAAGCGAGAAGCACGGGCACGCCAAAGGACTTGTAGCCATTGACCCAAAATGGCCAGAGCCCTGGGTGCAGGGGGTCGATCCAATTGATGACGTCGACCTCTGCGTCCCAGAACACGTCATCGAAGGAAAGCCACAGTTTGTCGAGAAGGCCACTACCGAGCCCAGCCAGAGCGTTCATCTTGTCGCTCGGGAGCGGCGGGGTGAACTCCACGTTCGCGGACCGAAGCACCCCGACGGGCAGAGTCACTACGGCGAGGTCTGCCCGCAACTCGGCGCCGTCGACCGAATACACGGTGACACCATCGTCGCCATACGCAATTTCCGAAACCACCCATTCCAGCCGGATGTCGAGCCCGGTAGCCAGATAATCGGTGATCGCCCCATAGCCCTGTTGAAGCAGCGCGTCCCCGCCACGCATCGCCTTGCCCTCGTCTAGAGCGGCAATCGCGAGTTCTGGGGGGTCTCCTCCATACTCACCGCCCACCTCGACCGAGAGCACCCACTCTTGAGTGGTGCTTAAGGTGTCAGGTAAAAGCTCTGAGAGAGGGCGAGCCTCGGAATTAGCAGCGTGCAACGCCTTCTTCGTCAGCTCGTCGAAGAATAACCATGCTTTCTCGCTGCCACCAATCTCGTTGTCATAGTCGAAACCAAACGTCGCGACTCCGGCATCCGCCGCCAGTTGCACCATCGGGTTGTTGGTGACACCGTGAATCCACGACGGGCCGAGGTCGGCCACCGATCCCCCAAAAGGAACGGTGTGGGCTCGGCCGCCAGTGCGGTCGCGAGCCTCCAGCACAATCACATCACGCCCAGCATCGACTAGGGCGCGGGCCGCCGCGAGGCCCGCGAATCCGGCACCGATCACCAGCACCGTGCCCGGGATGTCGGCAATTTCGGCCGCCGCGCGACGCCCGCTCTCGAAAGCACCGTGCGTGGTTGCAGGAGCGCTTGAAGATGTGCCTTCGCCGGCGAAATGCAGGGGGCCAACGGGCACGGCAAGCAAAGTTCGCGCATCCGTCCCAACGTTGCTTGGCGCAAGGAACGAGTAGGAACCCTCAGCAAACGAGTCCGTTGACCAGGATGTGCGAAGAAACGAGGTCGGACGGGCCGGAACGTCGCCCGTGATAGCGCCATTGCCGGCGCCGCCGGCCACCGACCCCAATTGCTTTGCTGGAGCGCAGGCAGCGAGGGCGATTGTCGTGCCGAGGGCCAGACCACCCAACACCAACGAACGCCTGCTGAGTTCGGCGCCACTCAACGCTGGCAGTTCAGGGCTCGTCGCAGAGAGGTCCATGAAGAAACGATACTGCCGCGAAATCTCCTAAAGTAGACGCATGAACGATTCGCTCCGCACCCCCACTAAAAACGACGCCGTTCGAACGGCTGACACCGACTCGGTGTTCCATTCGTGGTCGGCTCAGTCGACCCTCGCGCCGTTCGTCATCGCCGGCGGTAAGGGGTGCGAGGTGTGGGATTACGAGGGCAACACGTACCTCGACTTCTCGAGCATGCTCGTCAACGTCAACATCGGTCACCAGCACCCCAAGGTCGTCGAGGCGATTAAGGCGCAGGCCGACATCCTCACCACGGTCGCTCCGGCTCACGCGAACAACATGCGCGCACTCGCTGCCCAAAAGATTCTCGACCACGCACCCGCGAACTTCCACAAGGTGTTCTTCACCAACGGCGGTGCCGACGCGGTCGAAAACGCAGTTCGTATGGCGCGGATTCACACGGGCCGCGACAAGGTCATCTCGTTCTACCGCTCGTACCACGGCAACACGGGGGCGGCCATCGTCGCGACGGGCGATTGGCGCCGAATCCCCAACGAGTACGCCCGCGGCCACCTGCATGTTTTTGGACCGTATCTGTATCGCAGCGAGTACTGGTCGACCACTCCAGAGCAGGAATCCGAGCGCGCCCTGCACCACCTCGAGCGCGTCATCCAGGCCCAAGGGTCCGAATCAATTGCGGCCTTCCTTTTCGAAACGGTTCCCGGCACCGCGGGAATCTTGACTCCCCCGCCCGGGTTCCTCAAGGGTGTTCGAGCCCTCGCTGACAAGTACGGAATCGTCCTCATCCTCGACGAAGTCATGGCTGGCTTCGGCCGAACCGGTGAGTGGTTCGCGTTCGATGCCTTCGATGTCGTCCCCGACCTAGTTTCCTTCGCAAAGGGCGTCAACTCGGGTTACGTCCCCGTCGGTGGGGTGCTGATTGCCGATCACATCGCGAAAACGTTCGACGACCGCGTCTTCCCCGGTGGGCTTACCTATTCGGGCCACCCGCTCGCGACCGCCAGCATCGTCGCTGCAATCACCGCGATGGAGGACGAAGGCATCATCGAGAACGCTCGTTCCATCGGTGCCAATGTTCTAGGCCCTGGACTTAACGACTTGCGGGCCAAGCACGAGGTCATCGGCGAAGTCCGCGGTTCCGGTGTGTTCTGGGCCGTCGAGTTTGTCACCAATCGCGAAACACGCGAGCCTGTCCCTGCCGCTTGGATGGGGAAGCTTCGGACGGCTCTGTTCGCGGCCGGAATCGTTCCGTTCATGGCCGACAACCGCCTGCACGTAGTCCCGCCGTGTGTCATTACCGAAGACGAGGCGCGTCGCGGAATTGCGATCATCGACCAGGTGTTGGCCGAACTGAAATAACCGCTGCCCGTCGAACGGCACAATTGCACCTATGGACTCCTCCGCATTCAGCACGTTCCTCGCGTCACGTCGCAGCACGCGTGACTTCATGCCCAAACCAGTTGCGCAGAAGGTCATCGACGCAATCCTGACGGACGCGATGACGGCGCCGAGTTGGTCCAACACCCGCCCGTACATGGTCGCGGTGGCGACGGACGAGGTGCGCGATCGCATTTCCGCCGAATTGCAGCGCCGGTGGGCGATTACTGGCCGCGCGATGCGTGGCTCGTGGTGGGACAAGGTGATGTTCTTCCTCAAGCGCGACGGTCTGCCGACAAGCGACTACCAGGTGTGGCGTCCATACCCCAAGGATGTGCAGCCGCGCAGCCAGAAGATCGGCCGCGACCTCTACGCGCATATCGGTGTCGCTCGCGGAGACAAGGTCGGTCGCGACGAGCAATGGGCGCGAAACTTTGACATGTTCGGAGCACCCGTCGCGATCTTTGTCTTCACCCACAAAGGATTGCCGACCTACTCAGTTTCTGACGCGGGCTTGTTCATGCAAAACCTGATGTTGTCGGCACATGCCCGCGGGCTCGGCACCTGCGCCCAAGGCGCCCTTGCCTTGTGGTCGGACCCGGTGAGGAAAGAATTCACCGTGCCGAAGCAATACAAGTTGCTGTGCGGAATCGCGCTGGGCTATCCCTCGAAAGATAACGTCAATAGTTTCCGGGCTGAACGCCTGCCGATTGCCGACATCACCATTCCGCTCGCCGACCGAAATTAACGGGTTGACATGATCGGGAAACCTGTCCAAAATCGTGCAGATTTTTAAGGATCTACGATTTGAGGCGCGTGCGCACCGCAAGAGCAGCGCATGCAATCACGACGGCCCCGCCGACCGCGATATCGATGCTGATAACTTCGCCGAGCAACAAAGCCGCCCAGACGATAGACAGGACCGGCTGAATCAACTGCACCTGACTCACGGTCGTGATCGGTCCGATGGCGAGTCCGCGATACCACCCGAAGAACGACAGGTACATTGACACCGCGCCGAGGTACACAAACGCCGCCCACTGCCACGGCGTTGCGGTGATGGGTTGGGTGGCGACCGAGACCGCCGTCATGACAATCATCACGGGCGACCAGATTACGAGCGTCCACGAAATCGTTTGCCACGACCCGAGTTCACGAGACACCACGGCACCTTCGCTGTAACCGATGGCCGACGTGACGACGGCCCCGACCAACAAAAGGTCGGCCCATTCGAAGTGGCCGAATTCGCCAGTGGCGACACTTGCGAACGAAATCGCTGCAACCGCTCCGAGTAACGCAAACACCCAGAACCGCCCGGGAACTCGCTCGTTCGTTCGAATCACAGCGACCACGGCAGTCGCAGCGGGCAGCAACCCGATGACAACCGCTGCATGTGAGGCGGGAACAGTCTGAAGCGCAAAGGACGTGAAATACGGGAAGCCCACGACAACACCAGCACCAACCACAATCAGGTGACGGAACTGGCGGGCGTTTGGCAGTTTCTGGCGGGTTGCGACCAAGACGGTGGTGGCAAGTATCGCCGCGAGAACCGCTCGACCCGAACCGATAAAAAGCGGGCTCATTCCTTCGACTGCGACGCGAGTCAGCGGAACGGTGAACGAGAATGCGAGGACTCCGAGGAACCCCCAGCCGAGTCCCGAACGACGAGTCGGCAAGGGTTATGCGGCCCCGTCGAACATTCCGGTGACGGAACCTTCGCCGAAGACTTCGCGAATTGCGGCGGCGATTGTCGGTGCGATTGACAGAATTTCTAGGCGATCCCAGCGCTTCTCTTGCGGAATCGGAAGGGAGTCGGTGACGACAACCTTGTCGATGAAATCGGACTGCAAGATTTCGGTGGCGGGGTCCGAGAACACCGCGTGGGTCGCCGCTACGACAACTCCCCTAGCTCCCGCGTTCTTGAGCGCCTCGGCGGCCTTGACGATGGTTCGCCCGGTGTCAATAAGGTCATCGACAATCAAACAGACGCGACCTTCGACCTCACCGACGATTTCGTGCACCGAGACCTGGTTCGCAATCGTCGGATCACGACGCTTGTGAATGAGCGCGAGTGGCGCTCCGAGCTTTTGGCTCCATATGTCGGCAACACGAACGCGGCCCATGTCGGGACTCACCACGGTGAGAGTGGACGAATCCAGTTGCGCACGGCAGTGTTCCAACAAAAGTGGCATCGCGAACAGGTGGTCAAACGGTCCGTCAAAGAATCCCTGAATCTGAGGCGCGTGGATGTCGACCGACATAATGCGATCGGCTCCGGCGGTCTTGAAGAGGTCAGCGATGAGACGTGCGGAAATCGGCTCACGTCCGCGACTCTTCTTGTCTTGGCGCGCGTAGGGGTAGAACGGCGCAACGACGGTGATGCGCTTCGCGCTCGCGCGCTTCAACGCGTCGACCATGATGAGCTGTTCCATGAGCCACTCGTTGATGGGGTTGCAGTGCGACTGAATGACGAACGCGTCCGTGCCGCGAACGCTCTCGTCGAACCGTGCATAGATTTCGCCGTTCGCAAACGTTCGAGCTTCGGTCGGCAACAGCGAGATGCCGAGTTCATTGGCGACGTCCAACGCGAGTTGGGGGTGGGCTCTGCCCGAAATCAAAATGAGCTTCTTTTTACCCGCCAACTCCATGTTGTTCATCGGACTACTCGCTTTCCTTTGTCGCGTGTGTCGCGGCCTCGGCGGACGCAGTGCCTGGTCGATTGTTCTTGACCCAACCCTCGACGTTGCGCTGTTGCACAACCGTCATTCCCAGCGACCCCGCTGGGACGTTTCGTCGAACGACGGTTCCGGCCGCCGTGTAGGCGCCGTCCGCAATTGTGACGGGAGCGACAAAGACGTTGTGTGATCCGGTGCGAACGTGCGATCCGATGACGGTCGGGTGCTTGGCAACCCCGTCGTAGTTCGCGGTGATGGTTCCGGCACCGATGTTTGAATTTTCACCGACAGTCGAGTCGCCGATGTACGACAAATGCGGAACCTTGCTGCCGCGACCAATCTGCGAGTTCTTGGTTTCGACGAACGCGCCGATCTTGCCGCCATCCCCGAGGACTGTTCCGGGGCGCAGGTACGAGAACGGGCCGACGGTGGCGTTCGCCTCGATGACCGCGAGTGTCGCGTCGGTTCGAGTGACTGTCGCGTTCTCGCCGATCTCGCAATCGCGCAGAGTCGTGTCGGGGCCGACTGTTGCGCAACACGCGATGCTCGTCGCCCCCTTGAGGAACGTGCCGGGCAAGATGTGGGCGTCGGGCTCGATGGACACACCGCGGTCGATCCAGGTCGTCGCCGGGTCGTCGATGCTGACACCGTTCAGCTGGTGGCCGCGCACAATCATCGCGTTGAGCCGTGCCTGCGCGTCGGACAGTTGCGCGCGGTCGTTGACCCCCGCGACGACCCACGATTCGTAAACGGGGTTCGCGCCGACTGTGAGGCTGTCGGTGACGAGAAGTTCAATGACGTCGGTGAGATATTTTTCGCCCTGCGAATTCGCGGTGCCGACCTTGGCGAGCGAGGCCTTGAGCGCAGACGACCGGAACACGTAAGTTCCGGAATTGATCTCGGAAATGCCGAGTTCGTCCTCGGCGGCATCCTTATGCTCGACGATGCGACGAAATTCTCCAGCGTCATCGCGCACGATTCGGCCGTACCCCGACGGGTCTTCGACGAGTGCGGAGAGAACCGACGCAGCACGTTCGCGCTGGCGATGTTCGTCAATGAGATCCGTCAGGGTCTCGGCGTCGAGCAACGGCACATCACCCGAGACGACAACGACGTCACCGTCGAAATCAGCGAGCGCGGCGATTGCGAGTTCGACCGCTCGACCCGTTCCGGGCACGTCGTCTTGGTCGACAATGACGACCCCGTCGGACAATTCGGCAATGGCCGCGGCCACCGAGTCGCGTTCGTGGCGCACGACAGCGACGGTGTGCGCGGGGTGAAGAGCGGCGACCGCAGACAACACGTGGCCAATCATCGGAACTCCCGCGATGGGGTGCAAAACCTTGGCGGTGGCGGATTTCATCCGCGTTCCCTCACCGGCGGCGAGAATCACCACGGCAAGGGAAACATCGGTCATATGACCATTCTGGCACTAGGCACTCTGCGCGCCCGCCGAAGCGCCGAGTGTCGCCGAAATTCGGGCAGAATGGAAGAGCCCTTCGGGGCAATGCCCCTTAGTGTAATGGCAGCACGGCATCCTTTGGAGATGTTCGGTCTTGGTTCGAATCCAGGAGGGGCAGCCGCTATTCGCCGAGTTTGTCGGCGACATCCAACCACCGAGATTCGAGCGCATCGAGGTTTGTCGTCGCAGTCCCAAGCTCGCTGCTGATTGCGGCGAGGCCCTCATAATCGCTCTGGTCGTGAGCCGCCATCTGCGTGTGAATCTTTTCAATCAACGCCTTGAGGTTCTGAATCTGACGATCGAGCGACTTGAATTCCTTGTCAAGCGCGTGTCGCTCGGCTCCGCTCAGGTCGGTCCGCTTCGGGGCGGTCTTGGCGGGCGCGGCTGACATCGGGGTGACGGGTCGTGCGTCCAAACGCAGGTATTCGTCGACGCCCCCGGGAAGGTGACGCAAGTGTTTTCCGATGACCGCGTACTGCTGGTCGGTCACGCGCTCGAGCAGGTACCGGTCGTGCGAGACGACAATCAGAGTTCCCGGCCACGAGTCGAGCACGTCCTCGAGCGCCGCCAGCATGTCGGTGTCGAGGTCGTTGGTCGGTTCGTCGAGAAGCAACACATTCGGTTCGTCGAGCAGGATGAGCAAGATCTGGAGGCGACGCTTCTGTCCACCGGACAGGTCCTTGACGGGGGTTTGGATGTGGGCGCTGGAAAACCCCAGGCGCTCGAGCAATTGCCCAGGGGTCAATTCGATTCCGCCGGCGTTGTAGGTCGTCTTGAACCCGGCAATCACCGCACTCACTCGGTCGTTCATGTACTGCTCGAGACCCTCGAGGCGCTGGTCGAGCCGTCGCAGTTTGACCGTCTTGCCGGTTTTCACACGACCACTCGTCGGGTGCAGGCTCTCGTCAATAAGTCCAAGGAGCGTTGACTTGCCAGCGCCATTTCGACCCAAGATTCCGGTGCGCTCGCCGGGTGCGATGCGCCACTCGACGTCCTCGAGAATAACGTTGTCACCGAAGGCGAAACCCGCGTCGAGTAAATCGACGACGTCCTTGCCAAGGCGTTGCGTTGCCAACTTGGACAGCTCGATACGGTCGCGGGGCGGCGGCACATCCGCAATCAGGGCGGTCGCGGCATCAATCCGGAACTTCGGTTTTGTCGTTCGCGCGGGTGCACCGCGACGCAGCCACGCGAGTTCCTTTCGCAGAAGGTTCTGACGACGTTCTTCGCTCGACGCCGATTGGCGCTGACGCTCGACGCGCTGCAAAATGTACGCCGCGTATCCGCCCTCGAACTTATCGACGACCCCGTCGTGGACCTCCCACGTGTCGGTTGAAATCGCGTCGAGGAACCAGCGGTCGTGGGTGACGACGACGAGAGCCCCAGTTCCGGTCGGCCACCGACGAATCAGATGTTCGGCCAACCAGTTGACCCCGGATACGTCGAGGTGGTTGGTCGGCTCGTCAAGAAGCAAAACGTCCCACTCGCCGACAAGAAGGCGCGCGAGAGCGACACGACGACGCTGGCCACCGGACAGGTCGCCAATTCGAGCGTCGACATCGACGTCACCGAGCAGACCGGCGAGTACATCGCGGATAACGGGCGACGACGCCCACTCGTGCTCTGGACCTTCACCGACCACCACGGTCCCGACCGTGTCGTCATCCCCGAAATGGTCGTCCTGGGTCAACATCCCAATCTGTGTGCCACCACGCATCGTGACTCGACCTGAATCCGGGGTGAGCGAACCGCCAATGATCGACATGAGTGTCGACTTACCGTCACCGTTACGACCGACAACGCCAATGCGGTCGCCGGCGTGAATTCCGATGGTCAGGTTGTCCAACACGACCCTGTTCGGGTACTCGTGGGAAACGTTTTCTAATCCGACCAGGTTCACTTCGTCAGTTTAGACAAGTAAATAGTTGGAGAATGGTGGAGTGACCCGCCGCTCCCTCACCGTCCTGACCTTTTCGCTTGCCGCGTTCTGGATCGCCCTCGATCAACTCACCAAACTGTGGGCCGAAACCGCGCTCGTCGGGCAACCGCGAACGCCGATCCTCGGCGGCTGGTTCGGACTCGTGCTCGTCTACAACCCCGGTGCCGCCTTCGGTTTGGGCACGGGATTCATCTGGGTCTTGACCGTAATCGCGGGCGTCACAGCCGTGGTGCTCATCGCCGTTGCGCTTCGCACCCAAAATCTGTTGTGGTCACTGGCCGTCGGGTCAATGCTCGGTGGGGCCGTCTCGCACTTCTTTGACCGACTACTGCGCGGCGACACTCTCGGCTCGGGAAAAATCGTCGACTTCATCGACTACGGAGGATTCTTTGTCGGCAACGTCGCCGACATCGCCCTCGTCGGTGCCGCCATCGGTTCGGTGTTGCTGAGCTTCTTTGGGGTTCCCTTCAACTCACCCGAGCGCCCAAAGCCGGCGCCGAAACAGAAATAGCGTTCCGACCGTCCGCAATCAGTGACGCCGCGAGATGGGCCGCGGAATCCTCATCGCCGGCGAGAAAGGCAACCGTCGGCCCGCTGCCTGACACGATTCCCGCCAGAGCGCCGTGAGTTTCGCCGAACTCTAGGGTTTCGCCCAGATTCGGCATGAGTTGAAGCGCCGCGGCCTGCAGATCGTTACGTAGATATTCAGCCAGGGCCATCGCATCTCCGGACCGCAATGCGCTCAACATTTTGGGGTCGATTTCGGGGTCGATCGCGACGGTTTCGATGTGAATCGAGTGTTCCGCGCGATGACGATCGAGTTGACGGAAAACGCCGGGGGTTGACAGCCCCACCTCGTTCAGCACCAGCACCCAGTGGAACGCCGATTTCGCAAGGACGGGCGAAAGGACATCACCTCGGCCGAGTCCTAGCGCGGTTCCGCCGTGCAAAGCGAATGGCACGTCAGCGCCAAGAGTCGCCGCGATTTCGCTCAACTTCGCGGCACCAAGATTCGTGCCCCACAGTGCATCGACCGCGACCAGGGTTGCCGCGGCGTCCGCCGAGCCACCTCCCATGCCGCCGGCAATGGGGACGCGTTTGACGACCTGGATGTCGGCTCCGCCCGTGTATCCGGATGCGGCGGCGACGGCTCGAGCCGCTCGAATGACGAGGTTCGATTCGTCCACCGTTAGGTGACTCGTGTCAATCGACCCCGAGAAACTCGCCGTGAATTCGGTGGATTCCGTCGCTGTGACTTCCTCGAGCAACGAGACGGCCTGGTAGATAGTTGCCACATCGTGGAACCCGTCGTCGCGCAGTGGCCCGACACAAAGGCACACGTTGATCTTGCCCGGCGCCGTTGCCGTGACCGAATGCGCACTCATATCACGAGCCTAAACCCGCTCCCCCACCTGTTTTTGCAGACAATCCACACCCTCCCGCCTCACGACCGCTCATTACGTTTTTGGAAACCGATTGGCGCACATCGTGAGTTATTGGAAACCAAACAGTCTTCGCACGGTGAGAGGAGTTGCGGTGCCCACATTGGTTGCCCAGAACTCGGGTTTAAGCGGTTTTCGTTTCCAAAAACGTAAAGGAGGTTAGGAGGGAACGGAGGCGAGGGCGACGAACTGGTCGAGGGTGAGCTGCTCGCCGCGGGCTCCGGAGTCAATGCCCGCAGCCTCGCACAGGTCGGCCGCGGCGGTTGTCGAGCCTGCAAGCGCCGACAGAGCCTGGCGCAAAGTCTTGCGGCGCTGCCCGAAGGCGGCGTCGACGATGGCGAAGGTGCGTCGTCGAAGCGAATCGTCGCCTGGAGTCACGTGAGCCGTCATGCCGACGAGCACCGAGTCAACGTTGGGCTCTGGCCAGAACACGCGGCGGGACACAGTGCCCTCGACATTCCAATCCCCCCACCACGCTGCCTTGACGCTCGGTACGCCGTAAACCTTTGAGCCGGGATCGGCCGCGATGCGATGCCCGACCTCGGCCTGAACCATGACAAGAACGCGACGAATCGTAGGAAACGTCTCGAGAAGGTGGATCAGCACAGGGACAGACACGTTGTACGGCAGGTTCGCGACAATCGCAGTCGGCGCAGCGGGCAGTTCGGTGACGGCGAGTGCATCCGCCTGGATGACCGTCAGCATGCCGGCCGTGACACCGTGCTCCTCGGCCGTCGCGGGCAATTCGGCAGCCAGCCTCGGGTCAATTTCGATTGCGGTGACGGGGTGTCCCTGCTCGAGTAACCCCAGAGTCAGCGAACCGAGTCCCGGCCCGACCTCGACCACAGCTTCGCCCGCCTGCAGTTTCGCGGCCGTAACAATCTTGCGAACCGTGTTCGCGTCGTGCACAAAGTTCTGTCCCCACTTCTTCGTCGGCGACACTCCGAGGCGCTCAGCGAGGGCGCGAATCTCTGTCGCGCCAAGAAGGGTCACCACGCTCCGTAGACCGTTTCGGTGTTTCGGGCGATATCTGCACCGAGTTCGTCCGCCGTCACGCCCAGGTGTTCCGCCATGAATCGCAGTGTCAGCGGGATGAGGTACGGACCGTTGGGCCTCCCACGGAACGGAGTGGGGGTGAGAAACGGTGCGTCCGTTTCGACCAACACGAGTTCACTCGGCGCAACGGACAGCGCGGCTCGGATCCCTTTGGCATTGCCAAAGGTCACGGTTCCCGCGAATGACATGTACCACCCGTGGTCGGCACAGATTCGAGCAAGTTCCTCATCACCCGAGAAACAGTGGAAAACGGTTTTCTCCGGAGCGCCAAGGCGCACAAGCGTCTCCACAACAACTCCGTGGGCATCGCGGTCGTGAATTTGAAGTGCAAGACCGTTCGCCTTCGCGATATCGATGTGTGCCTCGAACGAGTGCAATTGCGGCGCCCGACCGGGCTCGTCCGTCCGAAAGAAATCCAACCCCGTCTCACCGACGGCACGGACACGCTCGCGCGACGCCAACTCAGCAATTCCGGCAATGTGTTCGTCGAGCACACCGCGCTCGGCCAATCGCGGCGCTTCGTTGGGGTGAATCGCAACAGCTGCGAGCACACGCGGGTCCCGATCGGCGAGGTCGGCTCCCCAGCGCGACGTCTCGAGATCCGTTCCGACCTGAACAACACCCTTGATTCCGACTTCGACGGCGCGACGCAGGTTTTCCTCCGGCGGAAGCGGGTTGTCGCCATCCGCGATCTCGAGGTGTGTGTGGTTGTCGTAAACCGGGACCGTGAGTGGTTCGGGAAGCGGCGGGAACTCGAGGTCACGCTTGACGTCACCGTCGGTGTTCTTTCGCGCCCGCAGCGGTTCCGACACGGTTATTCCTCGATACGAGGGAAGAGCGAGTCGAGGCTCGACACGCGGATTCCCGAAGGAGTGATCCCCCACTGTCCCGCGCGAGACAAGTGCTGGTCGGTCAATGCACCGAGCGCTTCGCCGAGCCCAAGCGCGTCCCACAACTTCTGGGTCGCGGTCGGCATGACGGGCGACAGCCCCACGGCAATCGCGCGAAGCCCTTCAACCGCCGTGTACAACACCGTGTGCAGGCGGTCTCTATTCGCGTCATCCTTCGCGAGCACCCACGGCTCTTGTTCCGTGATGTACAGATTCAGCGCATCGACGATAGTCCACACCGCGTTGATGGCGTCGTGAATCGCGAGGCGGTCGATGGCCTTGTTCGCAGTGTCGAACGCCCGCGACACCGTGTCGACGATTACGGCGTCGGCATCATTGAGTTCCGTGGCGCCAGGCACGACATCTTCGCAATACCGGTTGACCATGGCGATAACGCGGCTGGCCAAGTTTCCGAACCCGTTCGCCAACTCGGCCTGGTAGCGCGCGGCGAGGTCCTCCCACGAGAACGAACCGTCCTGACCAAAGTTGATGGCGCTCATGAAGTAATAGCGGAACGCGTCGGCTCCGAACACGTCGGTGATCTGATGCGGTGCAATACCGGTCAGTTTCGACTTCGACATCTTCTCTCCGCCGACGAGCAACCAGCCGTGACCGAATACGCGTTTCGGCGGTTGAAGGCCGGCGGCCATGAGCATCGCGGGCCAGATGACGGCGTGGAATCGAGCGATGTCTTTTCCGACGATGTGAATCGCGGGCCAGCGCTGCGCGAATTCGTCATCGTCCGAGCCCCACCCCGTCGCCGAGATGTAGTTGAGCAGAGCATCGAACCAGACGTACACGACGTGACTGTCGTCCCACGGAATCTTGACGCCCCAGTCGAAAGTCGCACGCGAAATCGACAGGTCATCGAGTCCGCGTTTGACGAACGAGATGATCTCGTTGCGAACGCTCTCGGGCTGGATGAAGTCGGGCTGAGATTCATACAGGTCGAGAAGTTTCTGCTGAAAATCGCTCATTCGGAAGAAATAGTTCGATTCCTTAAGCGTTTCGATGGGACGGGTGTGAATCGCGCACACCTTTTCGCCGGGGAAATCGTCGCCGCCATCGAGTAGGTCACCGGGCTGTTTGTATTCCTCGCATCCGACGCAATAAAAGCCCTCGTACTCACCGGAATACACGAACCCGTCGTCCTTGAGTTTCTGAAGGAATTTCGAGACCGCAACCTCGTGGCGCTCGTCTGTCGTGCGAATGAAGTCGTCGTTCTGAATCGTGATCGTGTCGAGCAGCGGCAACCACGCATCGGCGACGAGCTTGTCGGCCCACTCCTTCGGCGTGACACCGTTCGCGGTCGACGTGCGCAGAATCTTCTGGCCGTGTTCGTCGGTACCGGTCAGAAGCCATGCGTTTTTGCCGTTCTGGCGATTCCAGCGGGCGAGGACGTCTGCGGCCACCTCGGTGTACGCGTGACCGATGTGCGGAACATCGTTGACGTAAAAAATCGGGGTGGTGATGAAGTAATTTTCGGCGCTAGACATATTCCGTCCAGTTTACGCGTCACGCGAACGCGACAGCGCGGCCGAGTACAGGTCGCGACCGGGGATGCCCGTGGCATCGGCCACCGCGCGGCTGGCTTCCTTGAGTCGTTCTCCAGACGCGACCCGCGCAACGACATCGGTGACCGCGTCCTCGAGCGACATGGGCACGACCTCAGCACCGGCGACGAGAAAGACGATTTCTCCGCGGTTCTCGCCCGCGAATCGCTCTGCGAGTTCGGCGAGTGTCCCACGCACGACCTCTTCGAACATCTTGGAGAGCTCACGAACAACGGTCGCAAGTCGATCCGGACCAAACGCGTCGCGCGCGGCAACCAGAGTGTCAGCTAGGCGATGGGGCGATTCGTAAAAGATGAGCGTGCGAGGCTCGCGGGCGAGTGTCGTGAAGTACTTGCCGAGTCCTTTTCGAGGCACAAATCCTTCGAATGCGAAACGGTCGGTCGGCAGTCCCGAGGCTGCGAGCGCCGCAATCGCGGCGGACGGCCCTGGTATCACGCTGACAGCGACGCCCTGTTCGTGGGCGGTTCTCACAACGACATATCCGGGGTCACTGATTCCGGGCATTCCGGCGTCACTCACCATGACGACATCACCGTCGTGCGCGAGCCGGACGATGTCATCAGCTTTTGCGACCTCGTTGTGGTCGTGCAGTGCGATCAGTTTGGCGTTGGTTGTCAACCCGAGCGCGTTCAGCAGGTGTTTCGTGGTTCGGGTGTCCTCGGCGACGATGATGTTCGCGTTCACGAGCACTTCACGCAATCGGGGTGACGCATCACCAAGATTGCCGATGGGGGTTGCCGCGAGAATGAGCACACGCCCATTCTCGCGTACCGTGTTGCCTATGACTGTCTCTGCCCGCTTCCTCGAAGTTCGCACTCGTATCGCCGCACTGTCGCCCCGAATGCAGACAGTGTTCCTCTATGGTCCGGTTCTGATGCTCGCGTCACTCATCCGCCTCATCAATCTGCAGAGCCCCACGGTGCTCGTGTTCGACGAGGTTTACTACGTTCGGGACGCGTGGACACTGTGGAACCTCGGTTATGAGGCCGAATGGGCTCCCGAAAGCAACTTTGCGGGGGGCGACGTCAACGGCTTCACCCGCGTCGGAGACTTCGTCGCCCACCCGCCGCTCGGCAAGTGGATCATCGGTGCCGGAATGGCGCTGTTCGGCCCTGAAAACCCTTTCGGGTGGCGAATCGCGACGGCTGCTGCTGGGATCATTGTCGTCTTGCTCGTGATGGTGATCGCTCGTCGCATATTCAGCTCGATTAACGCCGCTGCCATCGCCGGTTTCCTTGTCGCCATCGATGGAATCGCCATCACGATGAGCCGCACCGCCCTCCTCGATGGAATCCTCGCGATGTTTATCCTCGCCGCATTCCTCGCGATCCTTCGGCATCTCGACGCCCCGGGGTGGGGTGGTTGGTTGTTGCTGGCCGGTGTCCTACTTGGTGCCGCGACCGCGGTGAAGTGGAGCGGACTATTCGCGATCGCCGCGTTCGGGTTGTGGGTCGTTGTTGTTGAAACACTCCGTATTCGCACGGCGCATCGCGGCAAAATTTTCGTCCGGCGGTCGGCTCTCGCTGCTTTACGTTCGTTCGCCCTTTTCGTCCCCGTCGCGTTGGTCGTGTATATCGCGTCCTGGTCGGGCTGGATTCTGTCGGCCGGCGGGTATTCGCGCTCGTGGGCGGCCGACGCGGGATACGGTGATGGGCTTTTTGGGGTAGCCCGCGCACTCTGGAAGTACCACCGGGACATTTACATCTACAACATCGGTTTGAACTCAACTCACAGTTATCAGGCAGATCCGTTCGGTTGGCTCGCAATGATTCGACCGACAGCGTTTTATTACGCACCGACCGGATCCGACGGGTTTATCCAATACATCACCAGTGTCGCCAACCCCGTCATCTGGTGGGCTGGCTCATTCGCGATCCTCGTCGTGATCGTCATGGTCGCCCGTAAAGCGACGTGGCAGAACGTTTCGATCCTTGTCGGCGTCGCCGCGACCTACGTTCCGTGGCTCTTTTTCGCGCAGCGTACTGTTTTTCAGTTCTATACCGTCACTCTCGAGCCGTTCCTCGTGCTCGCTCTCGTTGCTGTTCTCGTGTGGTTGTGGAAACAGCACGTGAAGCTTTTCGTGGCGAACTACCTGATTGTCACCGCCGTTGTCTCGGCGTTTTTCCTGCCCGTGTGGATGGGACTTCCGATCCCTCAATGGTTCGCGGTCATTCACTACTGGTTTCCGAGTTGGATTTAACAACCAGACTTTCTCTAGTCATTTGGTAGGTTGAGTAAGCCCTAACCCTCCAAGGAGACGCCCCCAATGCTCGATCTCGTACTCGCCGCCGATGTGGCACCCGCTCTTACCGGCATTGATTTCAGCTACACGCTGGCCGGCATCGTGACCGGTTTGGTCGTGGGAATCACGGGCGTGGGAGGTGGGGCCGTCATGACCCCGATTCTCATCTTGCTGTTGGGTGTTGCGCCCGCCACGGCCGTCGCAACCGACCTCTGGTTCGCGGCGATTACCAAACTCTTCGGTGCCAGCATTCACGGTGTCGGCGGCAACATTGACTGGCAGGTCGTGCGCCGATTGTGGATGGGGTCGATTCCCGTCGCCATCGCCGTCGCCGTTCTCGTCGCAATCAATGCAAAGCCCGAAAAAGTGTCGTGGTTGACCACCGCCATCGGCGTCGTCGTTCTCGTCACCGCAATCGGAATGTTCCTTGCGCCCGTTCTCAT
>Ga0214921_10002164_pt1 | contig 32336 bp, 29 predicted proteins | sample LL1505_MetaG_FD_177992 | JGI IMG/M metagenome (GOLD analysis project Ga0214921, IMG submission 177992) | Freshwater microbial communities from Lake Lanier, Atlanta, Georgia, United States - LL-1505 | ecosystem: Environmental > Aquatic > Freshwater > Lake | place: USA: Georgia | collected... | reverse complement strand
CATTCCAAGTTGTAGATTCGCAACAGACCCAACTTTTATAAGTACACGAGATACGCGCAACCATGGCAAATATATTGGTAGTCGATGACGAGTTAGGTATCCGAGACCTCTTGTTCGAAATCCTGAATGACGAAGGCCACGCCGTAGAAGTCGCAGAAAACGCCGCCCAAGCACGTGCTGCCAGACAAGCCGCGAGACCCGACTTGGTGTTGTTGGACATTTGGATGCCTGATACCGATGGCGTCACGCTGCTCAAAGAATGGGCTGGCGCGGGTTTGTTGAATATGCCTGTCATCATGATGAGCGGGCACGCAACGATTGATACGGCTGTTGAAGCCACGCGCATTGGGGCGCAAGCGTTTTTAGAAAAACCCATTACTTTGCAGAAATTGCTTAAGGCGGTGGAGCAGGGGTTGTCGCGTAAGCCTGTTGGCGCTTCTGCTTCTAAGCCTGGTTCAGGTGGTACTGCGCATTCCTTGTCTGGGAATGGCGCTGGCGCTTCTGCAGCGCAACCACAAGCCGTTATCTTGTCTGCTACCCAGCAGACCTTTGAGTTGGAATTGCCCTTGCGCGATGCGCGCGATGCGTTTGAGCGTGCGTATTTTGAATACCACTTGGCGCAGGAGAGTGGGTCTATGACCCGCGTGTCTGAGAAGACGGGGTTGGAGCGGACGCATCTATATCGCAAGTTGAAGCAATTGGGTGTGGATTTGTCTAAGCCTAAGCGGGTGGCTTGATCACTTCTTATGTCCGGTGCGTTGCTAAATGGCTCTTGGCGACTGCTACAATCTCGCCTCTCAGGCCCGGTAGCTCAGTTGGTAGAGCAGCGGATTGAAAATCCGCGTGTCGGCAGTTCGATTCTGCCCCAGGCCACCATATGAAAACGGTACATACTGAAGACACTATTTACAGTTTGTACCGATCACATCGTTAACAGCCCATTAGGTTGATACCCAGTTCTCAACAGCCAACGCTGGAATGCGTTCAAACTTGCGAACGTTATTGGTTACTAAAACCAATCCTTCACTTCTCGCGTGTGCCGCGATGTGGAAATCATTCACACCAATAACTTGACCGCTTTTTTCCAATACGCTGCGGATCGAACCATAGTGTTGTGAGGCTTTTTCTGTGTAGGGCAGTATTTCCAAGCGACTGGCAAACTCTTCAATGACCTCTAGGTTTTGAGAGACCCTTTCGCTCTTTTCTGCGCCATGGTGCAACTCTGACATCGTGATGGCCGATATTGCCATGCGGGACGCATTTTGGTTAAAAGTCTCCAGCACTTCGATTGGGCGACGCTTCATCACGTAGATGACGATGTTGGTGTCTAGCAAGTACTTGATCATTCAAATGACTCACGCTCGCCTTGGCTCTGCGACGCACGCTCTGTCATGAAGTCATCGCTTACAGCGGGTCCATTTAAAAAGAAGGTATCCCATGACTGGGTTGCAGGCGCAATGACACGCTCGACGCCTCTGGCGCGAACCAACACCTTTTTTACGCCCTCAGGCAAGCGCATATCAGAGGGAATTCGCACGGCTTGCGAGCGGTTGTTTGTAAATACAGTAGAAATTGACATGACGCACTCCTTGTATATAGCAAAGACATATAGCAATCATAACAATTGACTGCAAATAAGGCAAGTGACCGAAGTTAAACTGCTCATTTCGACACAAAACGAATGACTTCCATCCCCCACCACATCGCCATCATCATGGACGGCAACGGCCGCTGGGCGCAAAAGCGGCATATGCCTCGCACTTTGGGGCATGCCAAGGGTGCGGCTGGGGTGCGCGAATTGGTGGAGTTTTGCGCGCATAAGGGTGTGAAATACCTCACCCTGTTTGCCTTCAGCACCGAAAACTGGAGCCGACCTGAAGAAGAGGTCTCCACCCTCATGGGCCTCTTTCTTCAGTACCTAGAAAAAGAACTCAAAAACCTTTCCCAAGCCGGCGTGCGTTTGCAGGTGATTGGCGACGTCACGGGTTTTGCGCAAGAGTTGCAAGACCGTATCGCCGAAGCCGTCAAAGCCACGGCAGCAAACGACGGTATCGTATTGACAGTCGCCGCTAACTACGGTGGGCAGTGGGACATCGTGCAAGCGGTGCAGCGTTGGCAAGCGGTCCACCCACAGGCCGACGCTCGAAGCCTTACCCAAGAGCAATTGGCGCTGTATTTAAGCACCGCCCACATACCAGACCCGGATTTGCTGATTCGCACTGGCGGTGAGCAACGCATTAGCAACTTCTTGTTGTGGCAAGTGGCTTATGCAGAGTTGTATTTCACCGATGTGTTGTGGCCGGATTTTGATACGTCGCAGATGAAAATGTCTTTAAATTGGTACTTGACTCGTCAGAGGCGGTTTGGTCGTGTGGAGGAGTTTAAAAGTTGAGTATTTCTGATAAAAAAATGAAGAAGACATTATTTTCATAATTAACTTTTTTCTTATTAAAAGCTCTGACAGCAATATTGCTAAATTCATTTATGCAGTGTGCCGTAGATAAAAACTAAGGTATGAACCACACGTTGCTTGCTAGCATAAGCCTCAACAAAACGCTTATGTTGAAAGGTTCAATAGGACGGTTCGGTACGAATGGTCCTTACAGTACTATTGGTCTGACTTAGCAGAGGTGTAAGACTTTGCTACGAAGTTGATGTGGTCATACAACCATGACCGCCCCAATATGGCCTTGGGCGGGTTCACACCAAAGCAGCGGTTGGCCATGGCTGCGTAACGTTTCTACTACTACGACCCTTGCAAAAGGGGAGGATTACCAGCAGTGCTAAAACGGGTATTTGATTTTTTTCTAGCGCTTATTTTGTTGGCTTGCCTGATGGTTCCGGGCATTGTACTTGCCTTGCTGGTCCGCCTGACATCTACAGGTCCTGTTTTGTATTGGAGTGCTCGCGTTGGGCGTAATAATGCGCTCTTTGAAATGCCAAAATTTCGGACTATGCGTGTTGGCGCTCCGTCCGTTGCTACTCATCTGCTACAGGATCCCAAGAAATGGTTAACGCCTATAGCCTCTTTTTTGCGCAAGAGCAGCTTGGACGAATTGCCGCAGTTGTGGAGCATTCTGGTGGGCGACATGAGCTTTGTCGGCCCGCGCCCCGCGCTTTTTAACCAACAAGATCTGATTGCTTTGCGCACGGCGCACGGGGTGCAGACCTTGGTGCCCGGGCTGACGGGGTGGGCTCAAATCAATGGGCGTGACGAGTTGACCATCCTAGACAAGGTTAAGCTGGATGTTGCCTACCTGCAGCGCCAGTCTTTTTGTTTTGACATCCATATCTTGTGGCTGACCTTGGCAAAGGTGCTTTTGCGGGACGGTGTATCTTATTGAGGCGCGTAGCGGTGGTTACGATCTTTATTCTCTAAAAGAAGATCATTTGATCTAACTTCATCCAAGCATGTGTTATGGTACAGGGCAGCGAGGTGTGGTCATTGAGGTCCCAGCTACAAACCAGTTGCCTGAGTAAAAAGTTGACTTGAACTCGTGCCTGGCACACACGCCCGGCACGAGGTAGTCTGCTTACCCTCTAAATTAATCTATAAAAGGCCGTTGAGCTAGCGCCCCTTGCATATTGAAGCTAGGCGCCAAGTGGGTCATTGGAAATGCGATACCGTCATTGGTGCTAGCCATAAAGGTGTTGTCGTAACGATGGTCGAACGCAAGAGCGGGTATGCCGTCTTGGAAAAGGTGGTGAATAAAACCTCTGAATTGTTTAGTTCAGCCATACTGAGCAACCTGCAGCCCCTCGCTGCAAGGTTCAAGACACTGACCTATGACAACGGGAAAGAGTTTGCGGGGCATAGTTTGATTGATCAAGAACCCAATGGCATGGCTTACTTTGCTAGTTGGGAGCGTGGAAGCAATGAGAACCTTAATGGGTTTCTGCGCCAATACATTCCAAAGAAGCGAGCCATGTCTACGGTTAGTGAAGAGGAAATTAGAATGATTCAAAACAGATTAAATAACAGACCCAGAAAACGATTGGGATTCAAAACAGCCGCAGAGGTGTTCCGTCAATAACTCAAGTGCGCTAAGCTTCGAACTTGAGTCCGCCTTTAGTTGAATGATCAAAAAATCAGTTATGATTGTGATGGTTCAAATTTATGAAATCAGTAGTGTTTTATTTTTTAATCAGCTTTTTGCATTGCGGATTTAATGACGTACTCTTTGCCTAATAAAAAAACATGGAATTTAAAGAATTCCCTTTTTTACGTCTATAACGGTAAATGCTTTTGACGTACGAGCTGGGGATCTCTCTATGAGACCCAAAATAGCAATCATCGTCCCTGTATATCGCGAAGCCAGGAACCTTCTTCCACTTTACAAGCGCCTGGAAGAAGTCACCGGAACCCTTCCTCGGTACCAGTGGGAGTACATACTTATAAACGACGGTAGTCCTGACAATTCGCTGGATATTTTGCGACAACTGGCTGCCATCGATGAGCGAGTTAAGGTGCTTGATCTGTCACGAAACTTCGGGAAAGAGATTGCGCTTACTGCTGGCGCCCATGAGGCAAAGTCCGCAGATGCCGTCATCTGCATTGACGCCGACCTGCAGCATCCCCCGGAACTTATACCTACCCTTGTGGGCAAGTGGGTCGAGGGCCATGATGTCGTCGTAACCATTCGAACCAGCATAGAAAGGCAACCCCTTCTCAAGCGTATTGGCTCTCATGTGTTTTATTGGCTTATGAGCAATTTATCCGGCTTGCCTATCAAATCGCAGACAACCGACTATCGGCTTTATGACAAGAAAGTTGTAGCTGCTTTCAATCAAACAACAGAGCGCGAGCGCATGTTTCGTGGAATCATGGATTGGATGGGTTTCAGGAGGGCTTACGTCGAATTTCAGGCAGATTCCCGTACAGAAGGGGAGGCCGGATACTCCTACAGTAAGCTAGTTGGCCTTGCTCTGAACAGCATCACTTCGTTTTCTCTTTGGCCGCTTCGCCTAACGGGGCTTCTGGGTTTGGTCATCACAATGATCAGCAGCTTATTATTGGCCTGGATGATTGTGAATTTTTTTATTAAAAGTCATTTTCAATACACTGTTTTGGCCATGGTTGTAGTTGCTAACACCTTCCTCACCGGAGTAGTCTTGATGGCGATAGGTCTGGTGGCCATCTATATCGGCACCATCCACACGGAGGTAATTAACCGCCCGCTGTATGTGGTACGCGAGCGTATTCACTTTCCAGGCGGAGGCGCCTCCCCATGAGCGCCGCCGCATTTAGCCTCAGGTATGAGCTGAGGGCTAGCAAGCTACTGCGCTCGGGGTTGTGGATGTCTCTAGCCGGAGTAGTCGGGGGGGCGCTCGGCTACGTGTTCCAGGTGCTTATGGGTCGCCTGCTCAGTCCCGCTGACTTTGCGCTGTTCAGCGCGGTGATGGCTCTTGGGATGTTTGCAGCCTCTCCACTGAGTGCGCTCACCATGCTGGTCGCCAGGCAGGTCGCTTATCTCGTATCCCTCGGCCACAAAGGCCAGCTGAGGTACCTGTACCTAAGCGTTTTTCGAGGGATTGTTGTCGGGGCGGTCATCTTGCTGGCTTGCACCACCCTAGCTCAAGATGAACTGCAGGGCTACCTTCACGCCCCTGATGTCACGCCGATCTGGACTTTGTGCGCGGTATTGGTTGCTGTCGCGGTTGTAGCGCTCAACACCGCCTTCTTCCAGGGCTCTCAGAGCATGGGCTGGCTGGGGGGGCTGGGGATTGCAGGGGTTCTCGCCAGGATTGTTTTTGGCGTTGCCTTTTTGGGCCTCGGCTGGGGCGCCACGGGTGCCCTCCTGGCCGTGCTCTGTGCCACTTTGGTGACCTCGCTTGCGGGCCTAGCCCGGCTGCGTCCAATGCTGCCCAATAGCCATCAGTCTGCTGTCACATCAAGCACGACGTTCCCTTTGGCCGCAATCGTGCCTGTGCTTATAGCCAACGTCGCATTCACGGCCATGACACAGTTGGACATGGTCCTGGTGAACCACTACTTCGATGCCAATCAGGCCGGCCACTACGCCGCAGCCTCTGTGTTGGGTAAGGCCGTGCTCTACCTACCCGGCGGGCTGGTGATCGCCCTTTATCCGATGGTCGCCGGTCGCTACGCGGCGCGGCAGGGCAGCGCCCACCTGCTGGTCCAGTCTGCGCTAGCAGTACTGATCGTCTGTGGGTCCGCAGCCGCGGTCTACTGGCTGCTAGGCCCTTGGCTGGTTGGGCTTTTCTACGGTGCCGCATACGCTCCGGCGGGTGAGCTGCTAGCACTATACGGGTGGGCTGTGCTGCCGATGGCGTTGGTCATGGTGGCCGAGCACTTTCTGATCGCCCAGGGCCGGGTGCTGTTCGCCTGGTTGTTCCTGGCCGTGGCCCCTCTTCAGCTACTGGCCATCCACCTGTGGCACCCCGACCTTCGCAGCGTCATCCTCGTCATCGGCGCCGGTGGAGCGGTGATGGCTCTCCTTGGCTATGGCGTACTCTTGCGTGAGTACCTCCATTCAAGACCTTCGATAAAAGAAAGCACCGCTGTCCGATGAACATCCACTCACCCCTCAGGACACTTGTCACCGGTGGCGCGGGCTTCGTTGGTTCGCACCTGTGCCGGCGGCTCTTGGCCGACGGGCACGAGGTGATCTGCCTCGACAACCTCTTCACGGGCACCAAAGACAACATCCGCGACCTGCTGCCCAACCCGCGCTTTGAGTTCATCCGACACGATGTGACCTTCCCGCTCTACGTGGAGGTGGACCGGATCTACAACCTGGCCTGCCCGGCCTCGCCGGTGCACTACCAGCATGATCCGGTCCAGACCACCAAGACCAGCGTGCACGGCGCGATCAACATGCTCGGGCTTGCCAAGCGGACCGGTGCGCGGATACTGCAGGCCTCCACCAGCGAGGTCTACGGCGACCCGGAGGTGCACCCCCAGCCCGAGGGCTACTGGGGCCGGGTGAACCCAATCGGCATACGCTCCTGCTACGACGAGGGCAAGCGCTGCGCCGAGACCCTGTTCTTCGACTACCACCGCCAGCACCGGCTCGACATCCGGGTGGTCCGCATCTTCAACACCTACGGGCCCAACATGCACCCCCAGGACGGCCGGGTTGTCTCCAACTTCATCGTCCAGGCCCTGGGGGACCACGACCTCACGGTGTACGGCGACGGCAGCCAGACCCGCAGCTTCCAGTACGTCGACGACCTGGTGGAGGGCATGGTCCGGATGATGGAGAACAGCGTCGGCTTCGTTGGCCCGGTCAACCTAGGAAACCCAAGCGAGTTTACCATCCGTAAGCTGGCCGAGAAGGTCCTGGCGCTGATCCCGCTGAGCCGCAGCCGCATCGTCAGCATGCCGCTGCCCGCGGATGACCCGCGTCAGCGCAGGCCTGACATCGGCCTTGCTTATAAAGAGCTCGGTTGGCAGCCCGGCATCCCGCTCGAGCAGGGGCTGACCCGTACCATCGACTACTTCCGTCAATCACTCGGCGTAACAAACTCATCCGTGACATCAGGTTAAAAATGAAGCCCTTTAAGGTCCTGCAGGTAGAGCACCTGACCAACGAAACCTACCGCATCCGCACGGAGCGGCCCGACGTGCCCATCGTGGCCGGGCAGTGCTTCAACGTCGGCATACCAGGGGGCAGCATTAACCGCGAGTACTCCATGTACTCGGATGCTAATGGGCCGTACGTAGACTTCCTAGTAAAGTTGGTGGACGGCGGCTCCCTGACCCCCGCGCTGCAGCGGCTTCGGGTCGGTGACCTGGTCGAGGTTGACGGCCCCTATGGGCAGTTCTACCTGCATGAGCCTGAAGACACTGCCCGCAGCTACGTCTTCCTGGCCACCGGTACTGGGGTCGCACCGTTCCACTCCTTTGTGGCCACATACCCCCGCCTTCGCTACAAGCTAATCCACGGCATCCGCCACCCCAACGAGCAGTACGACGCGGCGGACTACGCCCCGGAATGTTACGTGCCCTGCATCTCCCGCAACGTGCAGGGGCAGCCCTCGATGCGTCTGACCGACTACCTGCGCCACAACCCCGTTGACCCCGAAGCCATCGTCTACCTCTGTGGCAACCGCGGCATGATCGTGGACGCGTTTGAGATCCTGCGCGATCAGGGCGTCCCTGGTAACAACCTCTTCACCGAAGTTTTTTTCTGAAAGACCACATGCGCGTCGCCATCTCCTACCCCCCTATCGTCAACGCCCTCGGCCAGAAGGCCATGGTCTCACAGAACCGCAACGTACAGTACTTTAAGAAGCCCACTTACCTGCTACCCGTGACCTACGCCCAGGCCGCTACCTGGCTACAGCAGAGCGGGCACGCGGTTTATTGGGATGATGCCAACGCGCAGCTCAAGTCCTACCAGCAGTGGCTGGATGATCTGGTGGCGTGGAAACCGGAAATGGTAGTTCTAGAGAGCACCACCCCGGTCATGAAGTTTTACTGGCGCGCCATCGACCAGCTCAAGGCGCTGCTGCCGGACACGATCTTGGTCATGACCGGCTACCACTCCATGCGCATGCCCGAGGAGACGCTGCAAAAGTGCGCCGCGGACCTTGTCATCCGCAGCAGCCATGTCGACTTCGTACTTGCGCGCCTGTTACCCTACATTGAGCAGAACAAGAGCTGGCGTCTGACCTGCCCGCAGGAGGGGCTGTTCATCCGGATAAAGGGCGCCGAGATGCGCTCCACCGGCAACTTCCGCCAGGTGGAGCCGCTGGACCGCACCCCCATCGTGGACCGTGACCTGGTTGGTTGGAAAGACTATGCCTACGAGAACGGTAACTTCCTGCAGACCCCGGGCACCTACGCCAGTAGCGTGATTCGCGACTGCATGTTCGGCAAGTGCACCTTCTGCCGCTACAACGGGCCCGACCTGACCTTCTCCATGATGTCAGTCGAGCGCAGCCTCGATGAGTACGAGAACCTGATCAATCGGCACGGGGCCAAGGAGATCTTTGACGACTCGGGTGTCTGGTACCGCGGCAAGGAGGCTCGGCAGTTCGCCCAGGGCCTCATCGACCGCGGTCTTCACAAGCGGGGCTGCTACTTCGGCATCAACACCCGCTTCGAGTACCTTGACGAGGACACCATTCGCCTGATGGGCGAGGCGAACTTCCGCTTCATCCTGCTGGGCTACGAGGCCGCAGACGAGGAGACCCTGCAGCGCCTGAACAAGGGCTACCAACTGCAGCACGTGGAGAACTGCCTAAAGTGGATGACCAAGTACGGCATGCACCCGCACCTGACCATCATGGTCGGCTACTACTGGCAGACCCAGGAGCAGCTAGACAACACCGTCTCGGAGGTCAAGCGGATGATGATCAGCGGCCTAGCCCGTACCCTGCAAGTTACGCTGTGCACACCGCTGGACTACACCCCCTACCATCAGGAGTGCATCAAGAACGGCGTGCTCTTGACCGAAGACTACGACGATTTCGACATGAGCAAGCTCATAGTTCGCACCCCCATCCCGCATGACCGGTACTACCAAGCAGTGCGCGAGATGTACTCGGTGGCGTTCCACCCGCTCTTCATACTCCGGCAGGTGCGCTTCCTGCTGAGCTTCCGCAAGCAGGACTGGCAGTTCCTGTTCATCTACGGGCTGCGGGCTATCCGCCGGGTCCGCCAGCACATATTCAACCTCACCCGCCACGAGGGCGCGCAGCAGCCGATGCCTGCGCCCATAAACAAGCCCAAGGCCTTAGGCCGACAGTAGAACTCGACGATGGCTCTGTTCTCCATCATCATCCCGGTCAAGTCGATCAACGACTACGTCCGCGAGACCGTGCCGCACATCCAGCGGCTGGCCGACCCGCACTGGGAGCTGATGGTCATACCCAACGAGGAAGAGCCCAACGAGTGGCTCGAAGACGGCCGGGTCCGCGTGTTCCCTTCTGGGCGCGTAGGCCCTGCGGCTAAGCGTGACATGGGCGCGGTGCAGGCTAAAGGTGAGATTCTGGTGTTCCTGGACGACGATTCTTACCCTGCTGAGGACTTGCTGGTGGTGGCGGAGCAATATTTCGCGGACCCATCTATCGTGGCGTTGGGTGGCCCGGCCATTACACCGCCGGACGACGGGTTTTGGCAGCGGGTATCAGGGGCGGTTTTCTTGAGCAAGTTCTCAGGAGGAGCGCCTGAGCGCTACGTGCCGATCGGCAAGGCTAGACCCGTTCAAGACTGGCCATCCGTGAATCTAATGGTGCGAAAAAGTGATTTTTTGGCGATTGGGGGCTTTGATTCGCCTTACTGGCCGGGTGAGGACACCAAGCTGTGTTTGGACTTGATCCAGAAGACGGGCAAGACGATCCTTTACGTGCCTGAGATGCGGGTTTGGCACCACCGGCGGGCGGGCCTTGGCGCGCACCTGAGGCAGGTGGGTGGGTATGGGCTTCACCGGGGGTATTTCGCTAAAAAATATCCGCAGACATCCTGCAGGCCAATATACTTTGCACCGTCTATGTTTCTGGTTTTTAGCGCAGCGACTTTGACTTCAACAGTTATCCAAATAGTACCGGATCAAATTCTCTTATTGGGTTGGAGTTTGTATTCGATTGCATTACTTTTATGTTGGACAGATATACGTAAGTACGAGTTGGGAATCGTAGCAGCTGCTGCATTGGCGTACGTCCCATTGACCCATCTTGCGTACGGACTTCGCTTTATCCAAGGTATATTTACAATCAATTTAAATAGTAAGTTACGGTGATTACAGTTGGAGGATGGCTATGGTTTTTTAATAGAAAAAAAGATGAGCTGCACAGTGCGCAACAGGGAATTCGATTTAATCATTTTAATGCACACTATTTTAACTGCAATATTTAACGAAGAAATTTAATTATGAGAAAACTATTCAAGCTAGGAAAATATCTGCCTGAGTATTTTAGGCCGGGCGCCAAGGTGCTGGAAAGTGCTATATATTTTACGTTGGCAATGGGCTTAAGTTTTACTAATTGGAGGCGTTATTTTCTGCTTTCGGGCTCAGATCGTTATAAGTTTATGCTCAAAATTATATATAACTACAACGCAAGTATATCTAACTACCCTAACGGGGATGGCGGTAATGAAGAATATGTGGTGGGAAACTATTCCGCTCACAATCAGTGGCCTGATATAGAAAACTATTTATTCAAATACGTCGATGCTGGTTTCTTGAATAAGAATGGGCTAGACTTTGGTTGTGGGCCTGGGCGCAATATCATTAATTATCACGCTCGTTTTGGTTCTTTGGATGGGGTGGATGTAGCTGAATTTAACTTGAAAAATGCGGCCCGCGTTCTAGATTTAAAGGGTGTTAAAAATTCAAATTTATACCTCTCCGCTGGGGATGACTTGGGATCGGTCAAAGATAGCCATTACCATTTTATATTTTCAACTATAGTATTCCAACACATTTGCGTTCATTCTATTCGAATTTCAATTTTATCGCGAATGTTTCAGGCTTTAGTTCCGGGCGGAAGAATATCTATACAGATGCTTTTTGGCAAGCTAAGTACAGGCATGTTGGGAGCGGTGGACTATAAAGCTAATTTTTATGCTGCGTTGGCTAGCAACAGTCAACATGACTGCATCGTGCAAGACATCTTAGATGTCAAAGGCGACCTTGAAGCCCTCGGTTTTGAAGAATTTGAGCACTGGATCCGACCGGGTGGTCCTGGGTTTCGGGTTGGTGAAAGTTGGCTTTTCTTTACTGCCTTAAAGCCCGCTTAAATATTTATATTTAAACCTTGAAAATTTCAAACTATCTTTGATTGAGACTTGGTGAGAAATCTCTTTTAAAAAGTTTTATTTAATTTTTTACATATTATGAAGTTAGTTATTCTTGCAGGCGGTCTTGGTACCCGTATTAGTGAAGAAACCACTGTGCGTCCTAAGCCCATGGTCGAAATCGGCGGTAAGCCAATTTTGTGGCACATAATGAAATTGTATTCTCACTATGGGATATACGAATTTATTATTTGCTGCGGTTACAAGGGCTACCTCATCAAAGAATATTTTGCTAACTACTTCCTTCACATGTCGGACGTGACTTTCGATATGTCGCGCAACTCCATGGAAGTCCATAACCGCATGGCCGAACCATGGAAGGTTACCTTGGTTGAAACAGGGGACTACACGATGACGGGCGGCCGACTGAAGCGGGTTGCCGAGTACCTTAAGGGGGAAGAAATATTTTGTCTGACCTATGGCGACGGTATCAGCGACGTCAACATCAGCGCCCTTATTGAATTCCATCGAACCAGTAGGGTTCTTGCTACGCTCACCGCAATCCATCCGCCGGCACGCTTTGGCGCGCTGGACGTGGTGGCCGAAAAGGTGCGCCGTTTTGTTGAGAAGCCGGAGGGTGATGGTGGCATGGTGAATGGTGGATTTTTTGTGCTGTCACCCAAAGTAATCGACTACATCGCGGGCGATGAAACATTGTGGGAGCAAGCTCCAATGGAGCTGCTCGCTGAAGGGGGTCAGCTGGCGGCATACAAGCACGGCGGATTTTGGCAACCCATGGACACCCTTCGGGACAAGCAGCGCCTAGAGCAACTGTGGGATGGCGGCAATCCGCCCTGGAAGGTCTGGAAATGAGTTCTGGGTTCTGGGTTGGCAAACGCGTTTTCTTGACCGGGCACACCGGGTTCAAGGGAAGCTGGTTGGCTTTGTGGCTGCAGCGACTAGGGGCCCATGTGACAGGATATGCCCTGGCGTCCAGCACGCAGCCAAACTTGTTCGGCCTCGCGGAGGTGGGTGTTGGCATGGACAGTTATACGGGTGATGTACGGGATGAGGCAGCGCTCAGCAGCGCAATGCAAAGTGCCCAACCAGAAATCGTGATTCACATGGCCGCGCAGGCCTTGGTTCGATACGGCTACCAGAATCCGGTTGAAACCTACGCCACCAATGTGATGGGCACGGTTAACCTTATGGAGGCGGTGCGGGCATGCTCGAGCGTACGTGTGGTACTCAGCGTGACCTCCGACAAGTGCTATGACAACAAGGAATGGGTGTGGGGTTATCGCGAGCACGAAGCCTTGGGCGGGTATGACCCCTACAGTAGCAGTAAGGCCGCCGCCGAGTTGGTGACTGGAGCCTATTGCTCCTCATTTTTGGAGGCTCGGGGTGTTGCCGTTGCCAGCGCACGTGCAGGCAACGTCATTGGCGGCGGAGACTGGGCGGCAGATCGGCTGGTGCCCGATGTTTTATCGGCGTTCGCGCAAGGGCGTGCCGCACATATTCGAAACCCTAACGCGGTCCGCCCTTGGCAGCACGTGCTTGAGCCCTTGTCGGGTTACCTGAGCCTATGCGAGCATCTGTACCGCACTCCCAGCGACTTCGTGGGTGCCTGGAACTTCGGTCCCCGCGAAGAAGACGCCAAGCCGGTGGGTCATGTGGTGGAACGCCTTGCCTTCCACTGGGGTGGTACGGTCACTTGGGCCGTGGACAAGTGCCCTCAGCCGCATGAGGCGCACTACCTCAAACTGGACATATCAAAAGCCCGCTCGCAACTGAGCTGGAACCCTCGCTGGGGCCTAGATCTGGCAATAAAGCTTACCGCGTACTGGTATCGCCATCACATCAGCGGCGGCGACATCCGAAGCTTCACCCTGGGCCAAATCCAGGATTACCAGTCCGGCACGTTGCCGGCAGAACACTAAACCAGCTATGGACAACGCCGTAACAACTGACATCCGCCAACGCATCGCCGACTTGGTGGATGAGTACGCCCGGGTAGCGCACGCGCCAGCCCCCTTCCTCCCGGGCTTGACCGCGGTTCCGCCTTCGGGAAAAGTGATTGGGGCGCAAGAGCTTAAGTACATGGTCGAGGCCTCGCTGGACGGTTGGCTGACCACGGGCCGCTTCAATGCGGAGTTTGAGAAGAAGCTCGCCGCCTTCATCGGCGTGAAGCACCTCATCACAGTCAACTCTGGTTCCTCCGCGAACTTAGTTGCTTTCAGCACGCTTACGTCCCCCAAGCTCGGCGAGCGCGCTATCCGTCGCGGTGACGAGGTGATTGGTGTTGCGGCGGGCTTCCCGACCACCGTGAACCCGATCGTGCAGTTTGGCGCCGTCCCGGTCTTTGTGGACGTTGACCCTGTCACTCATAACATCGACGCCACCAAAATCGAGGCGGCCATCGGCCCCAAGACCAAGGCCATCATGCTGGCCCACAGCCTGGGCAACCCCTTCAATCTGGACGTGGTCACAGCCCTGTGCAAGCAATACGGGCTCTGGTTGGTCGAAGACTGCTGCGACGCTTTGGGTTCCACCTACCGGGGACAGATGGTCGGGACCTTCGGCGATATTGCCACCTTAAGCTTTTACCCAGCCCATCACATCACCATGGGTGAGGGCGGCGCGGTGTTTACCAACAGTGACGAGCTCAAGACCATCGCCGAGAGCTTCCGTGACTGGGGCCGAGACTGCTACTGCCAACCCGGCAAAGACAACACCTGCGGCAAGCGCTTCTGCCAGAAGCTGGGCAAGCTGCCCGAGGGTTACGACCACAAGTACACCTACAGCCACTTGGGCTACAACCTGAAGATCACGGACATGCAGGCGGCGTGCGGGCTGGCGCAGCTGGAGCGTGCACCTGAGTTCATTCAGGCCCGCAAGGAGAACTTTGCCTTACTGAGCCAGCGACTGCAGAGCTGCGCGGAGTTTGTGCACTTGCCAAAGGCGAGCGAGCACTCCGACCCGTCCTGGTTTGGTTTTCCCATTACGCTGAAAGAGAACGCCCCTGTTACCCGGCTGGACCTGCTGACCTACCTAGACCAGAACAAGGTCGGCACCCGGCTCCTGTTCGCCGGTAACCTGACCTACCAGCCATCTATGGCCGACGCACAGTACCGAGTAAGTGGTGACCTTCGTAATACTAACACTGTAATGAACCAGACGTTTTGGATTGGCGTGCAACCGGCGTTGTCTGAGCAAATGTTGAGTTTTGCGGCAGGGAAGATTGAAGAGTATCTAGGAATTGGTTTTTAGAAACTACATTCAATACAAATATTAATTTAAATATATGGTTACTATTGCAACGCAACGAAACTCAAGGCAAGTGATGACTATAAGAGCCCGATGTACTTCGAGTCCCGTTGATCTAGGCCTATTGGGTTAAACGCATTGTTGACAAATGGATACTAAGTTTTATATTTACCAGTTAGAGTCCGAACTATAAAAAAATAAGATGAAAAATGATACTATTAATCTAGTTAGTATAATTATTGTAGTTAAAAATGCAGAAAATATCATTGGCGAGTGCCTGGCTCGAATAAAAGCCCAAAAGTATCCTAGCGAAAAAATCGAAATACTTGTCATTGATGGTGGTTCAACAGATAGCACTTGCGGAGTCGCTAAAAACTATGGCGCTTTAGTAATTGAAGGCGGATATCCTGAAAACCAAGAGGCCAGGAGGTATATTGGAATTAATGCTTCTAAAGGGGATGTATTGGTATTCATTGATACAGATAACTTTATGCCGCATGATGGATGGTTGGAAAAAATGGTGTCCCACATGCGCAAAAAAGAAGTAATGGCCTGTTTTACCAAGTGGTATGGTATTAAGGAATGTATGAGCGGCATTGATAAGTACTATGCATTAATCGGAGGTAATGATCCGATCGCTTTCTATCTTGGTAAAAACGATAGAGTCCCCTTCGGTGCTGAATATCTGCCCAATGGCGCTATTTTGAAGAGCGCTGAAAAAAGTGCAGATTATGTTGAGTTTAAATATAATGATTTACCCGCACTGGGGTGCAATGGATTTTTAATCAAAAAAAAATACGTTGATAAAATAAAATATGACAATCCGGAAAAATTCTTCCATACAGATGTAAACGTTGATTTAATTAAAAAATTCCCTGATGGGCAATATGCAATAGTTCGTGATACCATTCTGCACGCTCCTGCAACTCCACTGTATTGTAATCTAATGAAGCGGGTGCGTTACAAGGCGCTACATTCCGAAAGCTTAGCAAGCTACCGTACATATAAAATATATGACGGAAATAGCTTTGCCGACGTGCTTAAATTACTTTTAACAATTTTTGCTGGATTGACTTTAATAGAGCCTATTTCTAGGGCGCTAATTGGTTACATAAAGACCAAAAGAATTGAGTGGTTCTATCATCCATTAGTTACATTTTCCATGATAATTGTTTATACTTGGTCACTAGTGAAATCTCAAGCCAAGAATAAGACTTCGATTACATAGAAAGCTTGGCGCGGAACCTGAATAAAGTTTTAATATGCACGAGAATTCCAGTTCGCCACCATCTTACACATGATCCAATTTGCCAAATTTCAGAATAATTGAAGTCAATGAAATCAAAAGTGGGTGTGAAAAACGTATTGATTGCAGGGGCTACTGGCTACCTCGGAGGTCACATTGCCTCAGCGCTCGTTCTTCAGGGATGGCATGTAATTGTTGTATCGCGTATCGCAAGAAATAAAGTAAATAATGAAAATTACACTTATTTCGACGCGGATGACATGGAAGATGTATTCAGGAAACTGGACGAAATTGCTTTAGTCATCAACTGCGTAGGACAATATATAGGACTAGGCGTAAGCTCTGAAGCAATGAATTCTGCTAATGTTATTTTTCCAACTAGGTTGCTGCAATTAGCGATAAACTACAAAGTGAGAGGCTTTTTAAATCTAGCCACTTCCCTATCTCCGGACGTAAACGAATACGCCCATACCAAGCACCAATTTCTCAAATTAGTTGCAGGTATATTGAAAGATAAATCAATAAAATTTATTAATCTTAAATGTGCATATGTGTACGGCGCTTGCGACAATTCTGAAAAGCTGTCGTCATACGTAATTGCTAGTTGTCTTGGGAGCGCTCAGGAGATAAAGATCTCCAATAGCGACCAAGAGATAGATTTCATTCATGTGGATGATTTTACAAGCGCTGTATTGGTGATTATAAAAAATATAGATATTATCAATAACGGATTTTCAGAAATTGGAATTGGGAGTGGGGAAATGACTAGCGTTCGTAGTTTTGTAGAACTCGTTCGGTGTATTACTAAGTCCAAATGTGCCATCTTGGTTGGTAAACAAACTGATAGAGCAGTGAGTATGAGCTCCTATCGACCGAATCTCAATTTCTTGGATTCATTAAATTGGCAGTGTAAATACGTTTTAGAAGCGGGTATCAGGCAGGTCTTGACCGTAGAAAAATCATTATCATCATCGTAAATTGAGGATCCGATATCATGGCACTAAACCCACAGCTACTGAAGATAATCGCATGCCCAGATCATTTAAATCTAGACCTTTTGGAAGATGAAGAGAGAGGGTTGATCTGCCAGGTTTGTGGAGTTGTATATCCAATCATTGAACAGGACGGTTTCTTAATTCCAAATATGATGAAACTAAGCTCAGAGCAGCAATGGGTCCGCGGCGGAAGAAATGTTGATTCAAATGTTATTGAATTTCTTCAAGGTGGCAATAACAAAGTACCTGAAAAAAGCCCGGATACTGCATGTGCAGAAATAGTCCTTGATATTGGATGTGGTGCATCGCCTCGGGGGACATATAATGTTGATTGTTATATTCCAACTAAAATAAATAAACCGTTCATTTTGGCAAACGTAGAATATTTACCTTTCAAACGCAAATCTGTAGATGTTGTGCTGTCCTATTATAATATTGAACATCTGACCAACCCATCGGCATTCATTGTTAAGGCTGCAGATATCGCCTCAAAAAGAGTAAAAATTGTTACTGATAACTCTGACTGGATAGGAGACATATTTTTTAGAATAATAGGAAGAGGACGAATATTCCATGATGAACATTATTTTAAATGGTCAAGGGAGTATATGCAAAATTTAATATCGCGCCTTGGTATTCGCAACGCAACTGTCGTAACTTCCAATTTATCAACAAGTCTGCTCGTGAGATCTTTTTCTGCATTCTCGATTTTGCCTCGCGTTGGGACAGTTTTCAACAGGGATCTAATTGTGGAATTTGAGTCTTAAGGCCCATGGGGCACTCATGAAGAATCTATCGATCATCATCCATGGCACTATTAATCATCGTGGAACTGACACGTTAGCCAACCTCAAGATGACTAAATTGGTATTTCCTTACGCACAATACATATTGTGTACTAGCGATACTGTTGCAGATGATATCAAGCGCGAGGTCGATATATTGATCTCTTATGAGGATCCTGGGTCTTTTTTTTCAGAGCCTGATGTTGCCGGCGGAAATAACCCGGTACTTAGGCAGTGTAGAGCAATTGCATTAGGATTAAAGGCGGCAAGGCATGACTACGCGATTAAGCTAAGAACCGACTTTGCGATAGTAAATGATGATTTCATAAGGTTATGGACTTTAAGTCACTCATTTGGATCAGAGCTGTTGCATTTCGAAAAACCAGTGGTGGTGCTTGATTTGGGGTGTAACGATCCGACAAGGGTGCACGGATTATTTCACTGTTCAGATTTCTTTTTCTTTGGGTTAAAATCTGATCTGTTGCGATATTGGGATATTGAGTCAGAGTTGGTTTCGATAACTCAGAGATCCTTTTCTCTATTGGAAAAACTTGTAAATCCGTTATCAGGTCGCTATTGGGGGTTGTTAAGCTGCGAGCAATATCTTATGAGTGCATTTTATAGGCGAAGTTTAAAATCTCAATATTTTGATTTTAAGATGCGATCTCAATTTAGCTGGCGCCTAATGCGCGATTATGAGAAGTTTCTGCTAAGCAATTTCTGCATAGTATCTGAAAGAGATGGAATTTTGTTGCCTGCGAGTTTGAGGGCAATATATAAAGAAAAAGTGCATTATGTGCCAGGAGAAATTGAATGGATTCGAAGTAATTATGGTAATGTATTTTTTGCCAGACTCCTGGCAGCTTATGCTATTCGGGTCCGCAATACAATTTCGCAATTCCCCTTGGCTTGTTACGCTGTAACTCGCGCCGTAGTACGTTTGATAGTTCTTCAAAAACGGCGGCTGTTCAAATGGCGGTTTTGAATCCGGCGGTGGCGAGGCTTATTGGTTCATGCGATTATAACGTTTCTCGAGCGCGCTTGGACGCAGTGTATTAGAGATATTCCGTAATCTAACCGGCGAAAGATTATCATGATTATTATTTCACATCGCGGATATTGGAAAGAGAGTTCGGAGAAAAATACTATTGAATCATTTAGAAGAAGTTTCAGTCTGGGATTTGGGGCCGAGACTGACCTCCGTGATCAAGGAAGCCGACTTGTAATATCCCATGATATTCCGATTAAGCCAGCCTTAACAGTGGAAGCATTCTTCGACAGCTATAAGCAATGTAAACAGCCGCTGCCGTTGGCACTCAATATTAAAGCCGACGGCCTGCAAGTTGAACTTGAGCGCTTATTGACGTCCTACGAAATTTCAAACTATTTTGTATTTGATATGGCTGTTCCAGATGGATTGCTCTACGCTAGACGCCAACTAAATATTTACACGCGTCAGAGCGAGTTCGAGACTGCGCCTGCTTTTTATGATTTAGCCCATGGCGTATGGCTGGACGAATTCAATGGACACTGGATTACAGCTGGCTTAATAGAACATCACCTCAGTAATAAAAAAGCTCTTTGTATAGTTTCCCCGGAGCTTCATCGAAGAGACAACACTCATGAATGGCAACATTACAAGCAACTTGAAGCGAAGATCGGGCGCGACAAGTTGATGCTCTGCACAGATTTTCCAGAAAAAGCCCAAGGATATTTTAATGACTAAGATAAAGGCCGTAATATTCGACATGGACGGGGTACTCATCGAAGCAAAGGATTGGCATTATGAGGCCTTAAACAGAGCGCTGGGGCTGTTTGGAATGGGAATCAACCGCTACGACCACCTGGTTACTTACGATGGTCTTCCAACAAGGATGAAACTGGAAATGCTAAGCGCAGAACGGGGGCTACCTCGAGAATTGCATGAGTTCATCAACAACATGAAGCAGCAGTACACAATGGAAATGGTCTATGCCCAATGCAAACCACGCTTTTACCATGAATATGCACTTGCGCGGTTAAAGCAACAAGGTTACAAGCTGGCTGTTGCATCCAATTCTGTGCGAAAAACCGTGCATGTGATGATGGAAAAATCCGCGCTCATCGAGTATTTGGAATTCTACCTTTCTAATCAAGACGTCGCCATGGGGAAACCCAATCCAGAAATCTACACAAAAGCTATCAGACAACTCGAACTTAATGCTGACGAATGTCTAGTTGTCGAGGATAACCCGAAAGGCATTCAGGCAGCGAAAGGTAGTGGTGCGTGGGTCATGGAAGTGGATGAAGTGGAAGCGGTTAACTATCAAAACATCATGGAACATATTAAGCACATTGAGGCGATTTCATCATGATAAATATTCTCATACCAATGGCTGGTAAGAGTCAGTATTTCTCTGAAAACGAATACCCATTCCCGAGGCCTTTGTTTGAGATTGAGAATAAGACAGTCATTGAGCATGTACTCATTAATCTCTCTTCGATCTCTACTGAGCTGCAGTTCATTTTCATCCTTAACAATTCAGACTGCAAGAAGTTTCACCTGGACGATACCCTGAACATTATTACGAAAAATAAGTGCCATATTATTCGCCTAGAAAATGAAACCAAAGGAGCCGCTTGCAGTGCCTTAATGGCAATAAATCATATCAATAACGATGTTCCGCTCATCATTGCAAACTCCGATCAACTTTTCGAATGCTCCTTAAAAATTTTGATTCCGGGGTTTGAAGGTTCGGACGCTGGAGTGATTACTTTTAAATCTTTGCACCCTCGCTGGTCCTATGTGAGACTAGATGAGCATCAACGCGTAGTTGAAACATCCGAGAAAAGACCCATCAGCCGAAACGCTATTGCTGGTATTTACTATTATAAATTTGGGCGTGACTTTGTAGAGTCAGCAATGAGCATGGTACAAAAAGATTCGCACGTTAACGGTAATTTTTATATATCACCCACACTCAATGAAATGATTCTCATGGGAAAATCTGTAACTTCTATTGAAGTTGAGACTAGCAAATACCACACCTTTTATACGCCTCAAAAGATTAAAGAATATGAATCGAACCTCAAGCGGTAGCGACGTAGGTCGATAGTCAAAATAATTAATAAGTTTCCACATTATGAAAGTCATAAGAATCGAAGATATGTACAAAGGTTGGTTCGTTGGGAACTTCGAGCCTACGCTCCTGCAAACCAACCATATAGAGGTTGCAGTCAAAGAGTATAGGAAAGGCGATTACGAGGAACTTCATCACCACAAACTGGCCACAGAAATAACCGTAATTAACAGTGGGAAAGTTAAAATGAATGGAGTGGAATATATTAAGGGTGATATTATAATAGTTCAGGCAAATCAAGCTACTGATTTTGTTGTTATCGAAGACACGATTACTACGGTAGTTAAATTTCCAAGCGTCGAAAATGATAAATATCTAGGTGATCCATATTGATCAACATTGTCATACCTATGGCCGGCGAGGGTAGTCGTTTTACACAAGCAGGCTACCTAAAGCCGAAGCCGTTCATTGATGTAAACGGCAAACCAATGATCGTCCGTGTGCTGGAAAATCTAGCCTATCCCGATGCTCACTTTATATTAATTGCCCGCAAGGAACACATGGATGCTGAAGCGGCAATAGTTGCTGGCATTGAAAAGGAATTCAACGCAACGTTTATTTCAATCGAAAATCTCACCGAGGGTACGGCTTGTACAGTTCTCTATGCTCGCAAATACATTAATAATCAGAATCCACTTCTTATTGCAAATTCTGACCAGCTAGTTGACATTGACATCGTGGACTTCATTCAAGACTGCTTCAACCGAAATTTAGATGGATCCATATTAACTTTTATAGATGATAGTTCTAATCCCAAGTGGTCATTTGCTAAGGTGAGTGGTAATGGCCTAGTGACGGATGTCCAGGAAAAGAAAGTAATTTCCGAATACGCCACAGTAGGGATCTACTTTTACAAAAAGGGCTGTACTTTCGTAAATTCCGCGATAGACATGATTATTAGACGTGACCGGGTCAACAATGAGTACTACACCTGCCCGACCTACAACTACGCAATCCGTGATAGCGAAAAAATTGGGATCTACAACATTGAACCCATTGCCATGCATGGAGTTGGAACACCAGAAGATTTGGATGATTATCTAATTTTTTTAAGCGGTAAGTAGCATTTACGGTGGATTCGTGAGCTGCAACGATTCAAATTAATTTTTGTCACCTCTTATTGGGCTATATAGAACCACTTGAATCTTCAGAAGCTATGGAGCTAAAGCGTAAACCTCGTCTATGTTTTAAGCCGTAGCGGATTAGTGCGGTTCACCCGCTCCACCGCTCCGTGTTATCTAGGGCTGCAGGGTGTGTCGAATTCTTACTGCAGGCCATCGCTATTGAGCAGTATGTGTTCCTCTTACTGATAAATACCGTATCATATTCTCGATTAGAGCTCGACTTAAAAATACACGAGTGTAATTTGAGATATCTTGACAGTGAAATGTATGCTCTAAAACTATTGAAATGCCTATCATGAATGAAAAAAACAAGCCTCTTCTTTTATTAATATTTCTTCATGGGTTTGGCGACAACATTATGGCAACGCCAGCCGTTAGACAATTAGCTAGCCATTACCTAATTGATATCATGGTTTACGATAAAACCCATAGTCAGCAGCTTTGGTCGGAGCTATCGTATGTCAACGATGTAATATCTTTGCGTTTACCTGCGCACCCAAGATACTGGAATCCAGTAATTTTTTGGATCAAGGATTTTTGGATTGTGACACTAAAAATTTTGCCGTATATTAGAAATAGAAATTATAAAAAAATAATTTTCTCTAAGATTTATATATTCCCACACGTAATATATGATACGTTTCCTTTCTTGCTTAACCGTTATCATAAAATCGATCAAATCGCGTACGATTTAGGTATTCCTGCTTTAATTTCAAAGAAAACTGATATTCAAATTCCTTCAGATGCACGCCTATTTGCCGACGAATTCTTTAAATCAAGGGAGCTATGTTCAAAAAATATCATAGTTTCAATCCACATGACCACGACAGAATGGCAAAGAGATTTAGACTTGGAGTTAGTTCAAAAAGTCGTCGATCAAATTAGCGTAGAGTTACCTAATATATTATTTGTTATGCTAGGTACTCCACAGAGTTACAAAGACGAGCAACTTCGATACGGTTGCCATGTTGTAGGGTCAAACGTAATTTACACCTTTAACTCTGAAGAAGGAATTGATATAATGCAATCAGCAGCGATAATTGCTAAGTCTAAACTTTTTGTTGGAATAGATTCAAGTATGCTTCACTGCGCAGGTGCTTTGGCTGTTAGAACCGTCGCTGTATTTCGTACTAAAAAAATTAAGCCTGACCAAAGAGTTGCATTTAACTCTAACATAACGTCGCTTTATTGTGAAGAAGTTAATTACAATAGATTGCTAGAATCAATTAAAGCAAATTTGATTAAATAAAGAAAAATTAATTAAATGAACTTTAAGCCGTTAAAAAAAAGTACAAGCGCAATTGCTTTATTGACATATTTTTTATACGCACTGTATATTTTCTATCCCTCTGCTTCCTCTACCGGTGTCATAAATGGCGAAGACGCAGGTAATCCGATAACTCCTAGTCAAGTAATGGTGGCTTTTGAACTTGGATCATCAACTTTAAGTTTTGGTAATGTCTTAACTTACAAAAATTTTATTGCTGGAGCGGCCTTACCCTTACAATTACTACACGTCATTTTTTCGAAGGTCGGCTTAACCACACAATTTCCAGCTTTTGTGTTCATCATCACTTATGCGATGGCTGCAAATGGGATATTTTTTTTGGCGCGGCGCTTAGGATGCAATATAGCATCCTCGTATTTTGCAGGAGGAATCTATGTTAGTAGCCCTATTTTCTTCAATTATACGATATTTGGATGGAATTATGTACTGATTGCGATGGCCATAATGCCTTACGCTACTTTTTTCTTTATAAGATCTTTGGAAAGAGGTAGGCAAGATGATGCAATTAAATCAGGAGTCTTGTTTTTCTTCGCAACTTTGCAGTCTCAGTCATTTTTGTGGTTTCCGATTATTTATATTGCGGTAGTACTTTCTGTAAGGAGTCAACCTTGGGTTGTAAAGCTGCGCACAATTACAATAACGATCGCTACCGGTCTTCTACTTAATTTACATGTGATCCTTCCTGCACTATTTTTTCCCGACCCCGCTTTACAGGGATCTAGTTATGTGTTCTCAGGGGCCAGCTTAGGTACTACCGCACATTTTTATCCCTTGAACACTCTTAGGCTTTTTGGAGGACTGTTTAATTATCAATACGAAAATATTTTCCAAAGTCCGACTGGGGCGCTCTGTACTTTTATCTTTTCTGGCATGGCAATTTGCGGACTTTTAACGAGCAAAGTTGAGTCGCATAGGTCTTACACTAATGCAGCACTTATTCTATTTTGTATTCCACTATTTATCTGGATTCTGTCCTTTAATCGGGAAATACTTGTACATATTCCATTTAGCAATGTTTTTAGGGATCTTGCCCGATTTAGCGTGTTATCAGCTTTTGGATTGGCTCTGCTGATAGCTTTTGGCATCAACAGCCTGACTTTGGTTGGAAGTACATTCTTGCGTTATTTAGTATATTTTTTGAGTGCAGTCACACTTTGTATTTTTGCATTCCCATTTGTTAATGGAAATTTATATTATGACGGTCCACAACGGTTGTTTGACAGTAGATTAAGTCACCTTGAATTAGACCAAAATTATCTTCAAGTAGAAAAGTTTTTAACTGCGGATCATGATGACTTCAAAGTCATTTATTTACCAATCTCATTCAACGCAACCGTTAAGTCTCTAAGCCACCCGCAATTTAAAGATGGTGTCAGAGATATATTTTCAATTTATTCACCCAAGCCGGGTCTATTTTCTTTAGACGATCGCGGTCGGGGAGATGAATCTGAGTTTTCACATCTAATGGCATCTTTACAGTCTGATTTAAAGGTATTCAACGGCAGCAACATCAAATATTTTATTTTTAGAAATGATGTAGAGTCATATATTGTAGATTTAGTCGGTGGATCAACAGACGACTCAATTATTTATAATACTTTGGTCAGGAATGCTGAGATTGCCCTTGAGAACGGTGTTGTTACCATCTTTAAAAATGTAAATTGGCGTGAAAAAGTTTCTTTAAATGCTCCAAATCCCGGCCGCCTCGACTTGAAGACAAATGCTGTGTTGTCTTTTGTGAGGGTAGATCCGACCCTCTATTTGGTTGTGCTGCGCTCGGAACCGGGAGATGTCACTATTCGTTTTCTTGAGTCTTTTAGTAATCTTTGGAGGCTCACAGTTATTCCGGAGGAATATTTAAATGTCATGCAGGTTAACTTATTTGATTCTTCATCTGTGCTAGATTATCTTCGAAAAATATTAATGAAATTGCGTCTACAATATGATTTACTTTTTGCGTCTGAATATGCTTTCGTTGATCACTCACCATCAGGTGTTGTTGGCAATGATTTTAATTTTTCTATCCAAGACCTTTGCAGTTCGGCTGGAAGTTCTTGCCGCGTAGAGCCTGATGGCAGTAGAACAATATTTCTTGCGATTGAGTATGGGCCACAGAAGTATTTTTCCTTTCTTTTACTTACATCTTTTCTGCTGTTTTTTTATTTGTTATTTGTGTGTTTTTAATGAGAGACCAAAGGAATCCGTACTAATAATTCCCTCGCTTTAAGTTTTCTATTGAAATATATTTAAGGTTAGACCTCTTGAGAGGACTGTTGTGGGTACAGTGATAGAATAAAATTAGATGCTAATATTTGAAAAATAGAAGCGGGACTGGATCTCGGGGAATATCAGGGACTAGAAAATTCGTTAAGATTTAACTTCGCTTTAATAATAGACTCTTTTGTCACAGAAATCATTTTTTTATATATTAGGGGGAGCATTACTCCTTTTGGTAACGGTCCGGTACGTTGCTTTATCTAGTAGTGTGTCTGACTTTGGCTTCTTCTTGAATAGCCTAGGAAATGTTGGTAATCAATGGCCCACTGCCTTTGATGGGCATGTCCAGCCTTTGATGATTCTGTGGGGTCGCGGTTTTCAGGAATTACCCCCCGATTTTGCACCACTCCTGCTCGTTGGATTGCAAGCTTCTACCTTACTGGGTAGCGTTGTGGCTATCGGGCGTGTGTTCGGTTTTTGGCCTGGTGCGGCCATGTTTCTGTATTATCCACTGTGGGCGAACGCACTCTTAGATTTTCACTTTGACCACTTAGCCGTGCCGCTATTGGCGGCTTTTTTTGTTGCCTGTGAGCGGCGAAGGTTCGGGTGGGCGACGCTGGCTGCAGCAGCACTGGTGTTGGTAAAAGAGCCCTTCGCTCTCCAGACCGTCGCCTGTGGTTGGTATTTCGGATTGCTGGCTTTTCACCAGCGTGGCTCGGCTGTATCTGTTCGCTTGGTAGTCTTTGGGACTTTGCTCGCTCTGTGGGGGGCGAGCTGGTTCTATGGTTCAACGCACTGGCTCTTACCTTACTTTGGAGACGGTGGTCCAGGTGCTCTGCAGTCCGGGGCTTTCTCTTGGATGGGGTCCAGCCTATCTGAGATGGTTTGGACTTTGGTTTCTCGGCCCGATAGGGTGCTTGTCGAAATTTTCAGCACGCCAGAAAAGCTGGTTTATCTTGCCGTGGTGTTCGGGCTGCTCGCCTTTGTACCCTTATTACGACCGGCAGCACTGATAGTGGCATTGCCTTTACTGATGATTGCCATGCTTTCGCGGCTGGACAATTATTATAGTTATGCCAACCATTACACCGCGGGGGTGATTGTGCCAGCCGTTGTGGCATTTCGGGATGGATTGCCGACTGCACGTGGCTATTTTGCTTCTTTGGTTGGATGGGTCATCAGCAAACTTAAGCGGCATCCGTTACCCCTGCCCAAATTCTCGACATGGAAGAAATATTCTGTGTGGACAGTCTCGGATGAAAGGCAGATATTTTCTGTAGCACTGCTTGCTTGGTTGCTAATTGGGCACTGGGCTTTCGCTTCATCACCTATTTCACGCCTCTTTTGGTCAGACAAGGTGTGGTCATACAGTTGGCGTGCATATGTGCCTACTGAGCGCGAGGTGATGATGAAGCAGGCAATGTTGAAATATATTTCCGCCGATCCGGATGTATCTGTTACAACTCAGAATACGGTGAACTGGTATCACCTGGCAGATCGCAAGGTTTACCTGCCATTTCCCATGGGTGTAGATGTACCCCACAGGGTGATCGATTGGTCGAATCGCGATTTGCCGGGCCTCTGGCAGTATGTGCGTACCGGTGTGATGCCACCTGCTATCACCCACGCTCGCTATGCCGACTATGTGGTGCTCGATCTCAAGCGCCCGTGGTTCATCTTCGATAAGGGTTGCGACTGGCTATATGGTGCCTGCCGCAATAACTACATGGCAGCGAAATTCCTTCGCTTGGTAGATGAAACACGTCAGCGCTACGGCACCGTTTTTGAGCGGGACGGATTTATGATTTTGAAGCGAAAATAATAATGCAAACAGTAATTTGGCTCTGGGGATTACTGGTTTTATGCGGACTTTGTGCATTTTCGTGGGCTAACCCTTTGTCAAATGACTGGGGGAAGCAGGAATTGATCCTTTTTGATGCTTCAAAGAATGAGACGGCGGATTTAACAAAACAATCTGCTCAGCTTGTCTTTCGGAAGCCCCTGAATCGACTGCAATCAGCCGATGCTGGCGGCCTGGAAAACTTCTCCGCTAAAGCGCAGTTGGAATGGATTACGCAACCGCAGTCTTTGGTAGCCAATGCGCAGGCTTTCTTTTGGCTGACTGATTTCTCGCAAGGGGCACAAAGTTGGGCAGGTCAAGGCAGTCAGTACGTTTGGAGTGGTCAACTGGGGCGACAAACCCCCCTGAACTTAAACCTGTCAACGGCCATTGCCAAGCAGCCTTTTCAGTTGGCCGACTATGACGAACTCTGGATCGATTTCACATCAACGCCAGGTGCCAAGCAATGTGACATGCAATTGGAGTTTCAAGGCCGCCTGCACCATCATGATAAGAAAAAACCACCAAAGACTCTAACCTGGAATACGGGGATGAAGTCTAGTTTAAAAATCCTGGGTATTTTGGATACGAGTAATGGGACTTTTAAGGCGAAAGATTATTCCTATGTCTTGGGACGTTTCCTTGGGTTGACACCGGACGAAGATTGGCGTTTTGTACAAAATCAAAAAAATGCTGTGCTGCAACGGCGCATGCACCTTAAGTTGGATAATGCCTCCGCCCTGGAAATAGCGTTTGCAGCGGGTGTAGGGGTTGAACGGGTTAACTTGCTGGTCAGCGGTAAAGATGGCCATGGCGGTGGCGAGTTGCTTGAGTTTTCTGGCCTATCCCCGGTTGCCACGTTGCCAGGCGGTCGCCCTGGTGTGCAGCTGAACTTGGGTGACGCGCTTGCACAACGATTCCCTCAGGAGTGGGAGGAAAATTCAAAGAAGGCGGGATTAAATTCTTTCTATTTACAAGAAGTTGTTCTTTACTTTCCCGGCGATGCTCAGGTCGTTGCGGCAAGCAAGCCGGTGCGCAGACTCACGTTACTGGGGAGGGAGGGTATACAAGAATTTTCGACTCTTCCTAGCCAAGTCATAAATATCAATACCTCCCGGCAGCGACTGTCGGTGGATATTCGCAAATTCGCTACTATGGGACAAATGGATCTGGCACAAGCCAGTTTGAAGCTGTATTCGCCGGAGGATGCGGCATCGTGTATGGTTCGTATTAATGATATACGCGCGGTAAGTACCTACTACCGTCAGGTTCCAGCTTTCGCCGAAAATCTAGAAGGCTGGGTGCGAAGTCGCGGTGGACCGTTTGTCCGATTGCTACCGGAGCAGGGGCAGGTCGAGCATCCTGGGCTAGTCAACTTTCTTCCCTTGTCGACATTCTTTCTGGTTGAAAATGCGAAGTTAAAGACGCGGAAATTCTTGCTAAGTAGGTCTGGGGAAGTTACGTTTGAAATAAAACCAATAGGAACTAGTGCACCTAGGCCCGATTTTCGGGTATTGACCGAGGCCGGCAAGGATGTCGCCTCGGAGCATAAACCAATAAGCATTAACAACGGTGCCACACTTGCTTTCCAGGGGATAGAGCCGACAATATCGCGGGAAGGGGATAACTTGGCTCTGGAGGGCGAATCTGATGCACTTGAGGTTACGTGGCCTATTGCAACTCGATTGTCTGATAACACCTGGTTCTATGTAGGCGTTACTGAGGGGGCAGAAAAAATTGCGTACTTGTCGCTGACTGCCGAGTTTGCAGATGGGCATAAGATATTACGCCGTATTGAAGCTAACAGGCCCTTTCGTATCGATTCAGCCGGAGTAATGTTGACCAAGCTGAGGTTGTCGCTTGTATTTAAGACCAAGCCGTTTCGGATTAAATTACGCGAACTGGCTCTTTTTTCCCCAAAGATCGTAACGTATGACGAGGCACGGACGCTGGTATTACCGCTTGCCATGAATGTCAAACCTAAACCAACCTTGTCTGAGGGTGCCCAAATATTGATGGAGTCTGGGCCAGGGTATGCGATCGGTCTCTTGGGTAATGGGCCTGTGCGCTTTGTGACGTTACTGGATAAACAGCTTGACTGGGTGCAAGGCTTTAATTTAGGTTTCCGTTTTCCGCTGGAATTAGCTGATGACGGGAAATGCCCACTGACGATGCAATTAAATTGGACGAATGGTCAAACCCTCAGTCAATTTTGTCCGGCAAACACGGAAGGATCGTTTTTTTTACCACTTGCCAATTTGCTTGGGCCCAAGAATCAGGGCCGCAATTTGGGTGCCCTGAAGTCGATTGAGTGGACGGTGGCTGCATCAGGCAGTCGTGTCGGAGGGGTGCAAGAAGCTTTTTCTCTGAATTTTTCCGTAGAGGGGTGGACCATGTTATCCGCCATGGATCAGGTTCGTCTTTCTCCGTTGATTCAGGCCGGCAAGGAAGAGGTGTATGCAAATATGCCAAAGTTTGGAAATGCCTTGTCAGATTCCTATGCGAAGCGCTTCTGGTTGCCCTTGGGGAATGCTGCTCTCGAAAATATAGTGGCGATAAATGGCGAAATCCTCCCTTTAAATCACCCATTATTTAAACTCAACAAAGTTGTTGCTGAGCCCAAGCAGCCGCTCAATATGGCACTTTGGCTGACTTTGCTTGACCCGCCCGCACCTAAATCTCCGCCCCGTTGGCCTAAATTGCTGCTATGGGGCAGCGTTATGGCCTTAGTTTTGGCTGCATGGAAAAAAGGGTGGTGGTCGATTAGCGGGTTGGGCCGTATTTCTCTGGGAATTGGGAAAGTTTTCTTTGGCTTGGCGCGGATCGCGATACAGCTGCAGATGCGCTTGCTTTGGCTTTTCCTACCTTGGCTGAACCTAATGGTTGGCGTGTTGGTACTAGGGCCAGGGCTGTGGCTAGCGGGCCGCCTTGGGGCAAGCATTCAGGGGGGGATGGTTCTCAGCGGCTTGATATTGGTGCTTTTGGGTGTGTATAGCCACTGGCGGGGAGGCACTTCTCGCATTGGGTATGAAAAGGGGTGGCTTGTTTTTACTCTGTCGGCTGGTTGCGCCGTTTGGTCGTTAGGGCATTTCGGATTGAAACGTGATGCGGCTTTGGGCTTGTTGCCGCTGATGGGAGTTATATATGCGCTATTGCCTTTGCTTTATCAGCGCTTACTTTTGTGGTGGCAACACAAACGCCATCCTCTTCAGTTGGCAGTTTGGGCAACCTTAACTCTGGCGCTGTACGGCACAGGTCTGAACTTGAAAATGGGGAATGGTGAAAACTATTTTTTTACCTTCGGCGGTATTGCAGTCATGATGGCGATGCGAGAGCTCTTTCTGGTTGCTGAACCACGATTTCGCATGGCGTTCCCGAATATCGCAAACCCTGTTTATGGCGGCGTCGGCAGCTTGTATTTCTCCGCTGCCCTTGTGCTGCTGGCCGGTACGGCTACCCTTTTGAGTTTGAAATTGGAATCGATCGCCGAACAGTTGGCGGTGGTGGTCTATTACTGCCTGGTGGTTGGCACGGTGCTGGAGATTGCGGCTTTGCGACGTAACCAGCACGATCATTCAGGCGGTACCCACCCAATTTCCACCGCCCGTAAAAGTGGAAAAGATATTCAATCGTGGTTTGCCCAGCGATGACCGCTAACGTAAAGACGTTCGGCTTGCAGCAAGGCATGTGCGCTTGATGTTTCGAACTGTCCTGCCCCAATGGACGGCAACGGCGTACGTGGGACTCGTTTCCCTCGCGGTCAGCGTAGCCGTCGGCCGAGCAGTCGGCCCTGCTGGTTTTGGGGAGTACGGCATGGCAATGGCGGCCGGGTCCATCCTGGCAATATTTATCGACGGCGGGATGTCCAACCTGTTGCGACGCGAAACGACCCGTCCTGGTACAAACTTGGGGCAAGTTGTCGGCCAATTGCCGGCTATGTCTCTGCGGCACGCGTTCACGGTGGCACTAATCAGCGCTTTGCTGGCAGTCAGCTTTGCCGGTGGCCAGTTGCCCTTGGCGCTGGCCACTGTTGGCTGCTTCCTTGGCACCGTGCTTGTTGGTTATGTCTCTGCGTTGCTGCGTGGACGTGGGCGCTGGGTAGCGGAGGCGGGATGGCAGGCCAGCCAACGAACGCTAAGTGCGACCCTTATTCTTGGTGCACTGGCTATCGGGTTAACCGCGCCTTGGCAGGTCATGGCCGTTTGGGCCGCCGCATCGCTGATTGCCGTCCTTATATTACCGTCACCCCTGCGTTGCCGTCCGGAAGTGGGCTTCAAATTTGAGGTCTACAAGTTCACGGCGCCGCTCGTATTGATTGACCTCGCCACCGCGGTCTATTTCCGATCGGACATGCTTGTGTTAGGTTGGTTTGACGTTCCGCAGCAGGAGATGGGGCAGTACGCCGCCGCTTACCGGCTATTTGAGGCCGTGATCTTGCTGGCGGGTCCGGTGGGACTACTAATGTTTCGGCGCATGCGTCTCTTTGATGGTTACAGGGATGCCTTCAGGCGCAGCCTGCTGCTGTATGTCGCCGCCGCCGCTACCTTGGGCGTCGCCGCGGCCTTGGCCATGTATGCCGCCTCTGACCTGCTGGTCGGGTGGTCTTACGGTCCGTCATACCCTGAATCGGCCGGGCTGCTGCGGGTTCTCTGCTGGGGCTTGGTGTTTGTGCTGGCCAATACTGTCCTCACTCAGGCCGCGTTAGCTCTGGAGCGTGACCGTGCCTACCTGTGGGCGGCAGGCCTTGC
>Ga0214921_10002163_pt1 | contig 32339 bp, 31 predicted proteins | sample LL1505_MetaG_FD_177992 | JGI IMG/M metagenome (GOLD analysis project Ga0214921, IMG submission 177992) | Freshwater microbial communities from Lake Lanier, Atlanta, Georgia, United States - LL-1505 | ecosystem: Environmental > Aquatic > Freshwater > Lake | place: USA: Georgia | collected... | reverse complement strand
AGCCCGGCGTACAAGACCCAGGCAAAAACGAACCAGGCCACACTGGCCGCGGGAATACCACGGTCGGTACACCACCACATAAATCCGGCCACCAGGGCCGCGGCTGCCGGCGAAGGCAGACCCTGAAAATAGCGTTTATCCACCACGTGGGTGTTGACGTTAAACCGGGCCAGACGCAGCGCCGCACAGGCGCAGTACACAAATGCGGCAAACCAGCCCCATTTGCCCAGTCCCTTCAGGACCCAGACATAAGAAATGAGCGCAGGCGCCGCGCCAAAGGAGACCATGTCCGAGAGCGAGTCCATTTGCTCGCCAAAAGCACTTTGGGTATTGGTCATGCGCGCGACCCGGCCGTCCAAACTGTCAAGGACCATGGCACAAAACACGCCAATGGCGGACTGAACAAACTGCCCTTCCATCGCCATCACAATTGCGTAGAAGCCTCCAAAAAGCGCTGCCAACGTGAACAGGTTGGGCAACACATAGATGCCTTTGCGTCGTTTACGCACCAAAACGGGCTCGTCGGACTCCGCCGCCGCATCCAATCCATCATCCATATCGGTTCTCCTGCCTCAATGTGCCAGTGTACGCCGCACATGCTGCCACGCTTCCAAAAATGTCAAAGGCCACCGAAGTGGCCTTTGACAGCGACGCAGAAGGCCGCTTAGTTGCGGGTCTGGTCGACCAGCTTGTTTTTCTTGATCCAGGGCATCATGGCGCGCAGGGTTTCGCCCACTTGCTCAATTTGGTGCTCCGAAGTCAAACGGCGGCGGCTCAACAACGTGGGCGCGCCCGCTTTGTTTTCCAAGATGAAGCTCTTGGCGTATTCGCCGGTCTGAATGTCTTTCAGGCACTGGCGCATGGCGTCTTTGGTGGCGCTGGTCACGATGCGGGGGCCGGTGACGTATTCGCCGTATTCTGCGTTGTTGGAGATCGAGTAGTTCATGTTGGCGATACCGCCTTCATAAATCATGTCGACGATCAACTTTAGCTCGTGCAGGCACTCAAAGTAGGCCATCTCAGGGGCATATCCCGCCTCTACCAGGGTTTCAAAACCGGCCTTGATCAGCTCAACGGTGCCGCCGCACAGCACCGCTTGTTCGCCAAACAGGTCGGTCTCCGTCTCTTCGCGGAAGTTGGTCTCGATGATGCCGGCCTTGCCGCCACCGTTGGCCATGGCGTAGCTCAGAGCCAATTCGCGGGTGCGGCCGGATTTGTCCTGGTGCACCGCGATCAAATGGGGCACACCGCCGCCTTGGGCGTAGGTGCCGCGCACGGTGTGGCCAGGCGCTTTGGGCGCGACCATCCACACGTCCAGATCGGCGCGGGGGGTGACCAGGCCGTAATGCACGTTGAAGCCGTGGGCAAATACCAATGAGGCACCTTGCTTGATGTTGGGCTCTACGTCGTGGGTATAAACGGCACCGATTTGTTCATCAGGCAACAAAATCATGACCACGTCTGCGGCGCGAACAGCGTCCGCCACCTCGGCGACTTTGAGGCCGGCTTTTTCGACCTTCGGCCACGAAGCGCCACCTTTGCGCAGACCGACCACGACCTTGACGCCGCTGTCGTTCAGGTTTTGCGCGTGGGCGTGGCCTTGGCTGCCGTAACCGATGATGGCCACCGTTTTGCCCTTGATCAGGCTGAGGTCGCAATCCTTGTCGTAATAAACTTTCATTTTCTTCTCCGAATAAATAAGGGCCTGAGGCGCCTGGTTGCAAAACACTTGCTCTTCTCAGGGCGAAACACGTGTGCTTCGCCATCACTGTCCAGACGCGCTGAGCATGCCAAAAGCACGCGCCCGGAAAACTCTGGGTGGGGTGGGTCTACACCCGCAAAATCCGCTCGCCGCGCCCAATGCCGCTGGAGCCGGTACGAACGGTTTCCAGAATCGCTCCGGATTCGATGGCCTGCAAAAACGCATCGTTTTTGGACTGGTCGCCGGTCAACTCGATGGTGTAACTCTTGTCGGTCACGTCAATAATGCGGCCCCGGAAAATGTCGGCCATGCGCTTCATTTCTTCGCGCTCTTTGCCGACGGCGCGCACCTTGACCATCATCAGCTCACGCTCGATATACGGCCCTTCGGTTAAATCAACGACTTTGACCACCTCGATCAGTCGGTTCAAGTGCTTGGTGATTTGTTCGATGACGTCGTCCGAGCCAGTGGTCTGGATGGTCATACGCGACAAACTAGGGTCTTCGGTGGGCGCTACGGTGAGCGACTCAATGTTGTAGCCACGGGCCGAAAACAGACCCACCACCCGGGACAGGGCGCCCGGTTCGTTTTCCAGCAATACTGCGATGATGTGTTTCATAAGCGTCGATTCCTCTTTTCGCTGCCCTCCCCCTGGCGCGGTAACGTCAGGGCTTGGCAGGCAATAGATTCGTCAAATAAAGGTTGAATGGGAGCGGATACGCGCGGCAGGTTCAGAGGTCCTCTGCGCCCAGCAGCATTTCGGTAATGCCCTTGCCGGCTTGCACCATGGGGAACACGTTTTCGGTCGGGTCGGTGCGGAAGTCCATAAAGACCGTCCGGTCCTTCAAGCGCCGCGCTTCGCGCAGTGCCGGCTCAACGTCCTCAGGGCGCTCAATCAGCATACCCACGTGGCCATACGCTTCGGCCAGCTTCACAAAGTTGGGCAGGGCGTCCATGTAGCTGTGGCTGTAACGGCCTTCGTAATCGATCTCTTGCCACTGGCGGACCATGCCCAGGTAGCGGTTGTTCAGCGCACAAATCTTGATAGGCGTGTTGTATTGCAAGCAGGTGGAAAGCTCCTGAATGCACATCTGGACCGACCCTTCGCCCGTAATACAAAAGACTTCGCTGTCCGGTTTGGCCAGTTTGATGCCCATCGCATACGGAATGCCGACGCCCATGGTCCCCAAGCCACCGGAGTTGATCCAGCGGCGCGGTTCGTCAAACTTGTAGTACTGCGCTGCCCACATCTGGTGCTGACCCACGTCGGAGGTGATGTAGGTGTCGGCGTCCTTGGTCATGTTCCACAAGGTTTCCACCACGTATTGGGGCTTGATCACGTCGCCTTTGCCCAAGCTGTACTTCATGCAGTCGCGCTTGCGCCAGCCTTCAATCGTGTCCCACCACGCGCCCAACGCATGGGTATCGGGCTTCAACGTGCTTTCCTTGATCATTGCAATCAGCTCAACCAGCACTTCCCGCACGTCGCCGACGATTGGAATATCGACCTTGACACGTTTGGAGATGCTCGAGGGATCGATGTCAATGTGGATGATCTTGCGTTCGTTTTGGGCGAAATGCTTGGGGTTTCCAATCACGCGGTCATCGAAGCGAGCGCCCACCGCCAGCAAGACGTCGCAGTTTTGCATGGCGTTGTTCGCTTCGACCGTGCCGTGCATTCCCAGCATGCCCAAAAATTTGCGGTCGCTCGCGGGATAGGCGCCCAAGCCCATCAGGGTGTTGGTGCAGGGGTAACCCAACATGTCCACCAGCGTACGCAGCTCGGCCGACGCATTGCTCAGCAACACACCGCCGCCGGTGTAAATATACGGACGCTTGGCGGTCAGCAACAATTGCAATGCCTTGCGAATCTGGCCACCATGGCCTTTGCGCACGGGGTTGTAGGAGCGCATTTCCACGGCGCTGGGGTAACCAGCGTAGGGAACTTTCTTGAATGAAACGTCCTTCGGAATATCCACCACCACCGGCCCAGGGCGACCACTGCGGGCGATGTGGAAGGCTTTTTTCATGGTCTCAGCCAAGTCACGCGCGTCCTTGACCAAGAAATTGTGTTTGACGATAGGGCGCGTGATACCCACGGTATCGCACTCCTGGAAGGCATCCAGGCCAATGGCGTGGGTCGGCACCTGTCCGGTAATGATCACCATCGGAATGCTGTCCATGTAGGCGGTCGCAATACCGGTCACGGCATTGGTCACACCGGGACCAGAGGTTACCAAGGCCACGCCCACATCTCCGGTGGCGCGCGCATAGCCGTCGGCAGCATGCACCGCCGCTTGTTCGTGGCGGACCAACACGTGTTGAATGGTGTTTTGCTTGAAGAACGCGTCGTAAATATGCAGAACGGCGCCGCCGGGGTAGCCCCAGATGTACTTGACGTTCTCGGCCTGCAGGGCCTTGACCAGAATTTCTGCTCCGCGGAGCTCGGGGGTTGCAGCGGCGTCGGCAGCAGCGGCGGACGCCATTTCAGCTTTTGATAATTCCATGTTGAACCTTTGTGAATTTCTCTAACGAAAGACCTTGGGTGCCCCTTGGCAGACACTTGTGGCATCGCCGCGGGACTTGAGGTCAAGGCCATGGACGCATTGAATGCTGCGCCGAACCGAGACCCGTTTGCGTTTGAGTTGCAAGGCGCATTATCGCATTCCCGGCAACAGACGCTTGCAAGCTTGGCGCGGGTGCAATAATCTCCCGCTGCAAAGTCGACTGGAAAACCGCAATTAATGGTGAAAACCCCGCCTTCTAACCGTTTGGTGAACGCCCTTGGCTTCTGAAAAAGAGCTGGACACGTTCCTGCGAGGCGTCGAAAAGCGGGCGTTTAAGCGATCGCTCTACCACGTCCGGAACCAGGAGTCGGCACTTGACATCGTGCAAGACAGCATGATGAAGCTGGCCCAGCACTATGGGCACAAGCCGGTGGAAGAGCTTCCCATGCTTTTCCAGCGCATTTTGACCAACAGCACGCTAGACTGGTTTCGGCGGCAAAAGACCCAGAACGCGCTGTTTACCCACCTGGGCGACTTTGAATCCGCCGAAGATGGGGGCGAATTTGACTTGCTGGAAACCTTGTTGCAAGACGATGAAGCCAATATCGCGGATAACCCAGAAAACCAGGCCGATCGGGCACAAACTTTGCGTACCATTGAAAGCGAGATTCAGGAGCTTCCGGCACGTCAACGAGAAGCCTTCCTGATGCGTTACTGGGAAGAATTGGACGTTGCGGAAACCGCGTCCGCTATGGGGTGTTCGCAAGGAAGCGTTAAAACGCACTGTTCCCGGGCGGTCGCCGCCTTGTCAAAAGCATTGAGAGCCAGAGGAATATTTTTATGAACCGTCAAAACCTGCCATTTGCCGCTCCACACCGCCTGATGGACCAATTTGGTGCGCGCATTGCAAGCCAGCTTGACCTTGGCGCGCAACAGCTGCCCCATGATGTGCTGGAGAGGCTGCGCGCCTCCCGGTCCCAGGCGCTGGCGCACCGTCGGGTCGCCGCAACGGTGGCAGCGCCTGCGGTACTAGCGCAGGGGGCAACGGCTGCCTTGGGTGGGGGGTTTGGTTTTTGGAGTCGCGCGGCCAGTTGGCTACCCCTGGTGGCGCTCGCCGTGGGCTTGATGGGGATCGGCAGCTTGCAAGAGCAAATGCGCGCCTCAGAGATTGCCGAGGTCGATGCCGAATTGTTGACCGGAGAGTTGCCTCCCACCGCCTACACCGATCCCGGCTTTACCCAGTACCTCAAATTGGGAGCGCAAGACTGATGAGCCTTGACGGCCAGGACGGTAACGGCGCCTAGATGAGATTGATTCCGATGCGAATGTTGCCGGGGTGGTTGGTTATGCTGGGCGCGGTGCTCGGCACGGCGTCGGGGGCAATAGCGCAGTCCGACCCCGCGCCCCCTCCCCCCAAGGCGACCACGCCGGTCATTGCGCCGCTGTCGAGCAGCGCCGCCCCTGGATTGCCTTGGGAGACCCTGAGCCCCGCGCAGAGGGAAGCGCTATCGCCGCTCAGCGCTATTTGGCCGATGCTCTCGCTGGCGCACCAAAACAAGTGGCGGGCCTTGGTGCAAAAATACCCCGAAATGGCCGAAGCCGACAAGGTCCGCCTGCACAGTCGGATGGTCGACTGGGCCGCGCTCAGCCCCAAAGACCGTGAACTGGCGCGCCTGAATTTCGCGGAGACGAAAAAACTATCGACCGATGCGCGCGTGGCGAATTGGGAGGCTTATCAAGCTTTGCCCGACAGCAAGAAGCAACAATTGCTCGATGCAGCCCAAAAGAAACCGGTCGGGGCCGCCGTGGCCATCAAGCCCGTGCCGGCCAGCAAGCTGGCGGAAGTTCCTGTGACCCGCAAAACCCCAGAGCCGGTGCGCGCTGCGGTCGGCCAGCGTGCCATGGTCGACCGGTACACCCTGCTGCCTCAAAACCCGAACACCAAAGACAGCCTGCCGGCGCCGACCCCGCAGGTCAAATAACGCTGCCCTGTGGCTTTCAATAGTCCAGAGCTTTGCCGCGACAATGGATGCACGCTCCCTCTGCCCTCCCTGCCATGACCCCGATTGATTTCACCACGCCCAGCCTGATGCGGCGCATGGCCTGCTGGCTGTATGAAGGCATGCTGCTATTCGGCGTGGTGTTCATCGCCGGCTATTTGTTTGGCACCTTGAGCCAAACGCGTAACGCCATGGACAACCGCCATGGTCTGCAGGCATTCCTGTTTTTGGTGTTTGGGATTTACTTTGTCTGGTTCTGGTCCAAAGGACAAACGCTGGCCATGAAGACTTGGCATATCCGGGTGGTCGACGCGGCCGGACTGCCGCTCACCCAGCATCGTGCCTTTGGCCGCTATGTGCTGGCCTGGGTTTGGATTTTGCCGCCGCTCGCTGTTCTGTGGCCCTTGGGCCTGAGCGGCGGGGAGACGAGCGTGTTGTTTCTAGGCTGGGTGGCTGTTTGGGCCAGTCTCAGCCGCTTCCAACGCGACGGCCAGTTCTGGCACGACGTCTGGGCCGGCACGCGGCTGGTGGACTCCGAGCCACTGAGCCGGTAACAGCCGAGCCGATTTAAACCGCAGATTCGTCCTGCTCGCCGGTCCGGATGCGCACCACGCGCTCGACGCTGGTGACAAAAATCTTGCCATCGCCAATCTTGCCGGTATGCGCCGCCTTGATGATGGCATCCACGCAGCGGTCTACGTCTGTGCTTTTGACCACCACTTCCACCTTGACCTTGGGCAGGAAATCGACCACATATTCCGCACCGCGGTACAACTCGGTGTGGCCTTTTTGGCGGCCAAACCCCTTAACTTCGGTCACCGTCAGGCCGGTGGCGCCACATTCGGCCAAAGCCTCACGCACTTCTTCGAGCTTGAACGGTTTGATGATGGCGGTGATTTGTTTCATAGCGAAATCCAGAGTAGTGATGGGACGGCTCAGGCGCGGAACCGGTTGGTAATAGGATAACGCCAATCCTTGCCAAAGCTTCGGTGGCTTACCCGAACCCCGATCGGTGACTGTCGGCGCTTGTACTCATTTATCTGAATAAGGCGCGTCACCTTTTCCACATCGGCCGGGGCGAAACCTTCAGCCACCAACTCCGCAATGCTGGCGTCGTTTTCCATATAGCGCTCAATGATGCCGTCGAGCACCTCGTAGGCGGGCAAGCTGTCCTGATCGGTCTGGTCGGCCCGCAATTCGGCACTGGGCGGACGGGTGATGATGCGTTCGGGTATCGGCTGGTCACACGTTCCGTAGGGATTGTGGGCGTTGCGCCAGCGCGCCATCGCAAAAACGCGGGTCTTGAGCAGGTCTTTTATAACCGCAAAGCCGCCTGCCATGTCGCCGTACAGCGTGCAATAGCCGGTGGCCATTTCTGACTTGTTCCCGGTGGTTAGCACTATGCTGCCCAATTTGTTGCTCAGCGCCATCAGCAGCGTGCCTCGAATGCGGGCCTGGATATTTTCCTCGGTGGTGTCCTCCGGCCGACCCGCAAAGTCAAACGCCAAGGACGCCTTGAAGGCCTCAAACTCAGGCTCAATCGAAATTTCGTCGTAACGAACGCCCATGCGCTGCGCCATTTCACGCGCGTCCAGCCAGCTAATGTCTGCCGTGTAGGGTGACGGCATCATCACGGTACGCACCTTGTCCGCCCCCAGTGCGTCCACAGCAATTGCCAGCACCAGGGCCGAATCGATTCCACCCGACAGCCCCAAAAGCGCACCGGGGAAGCGATTTTTTCCTAAGTAGTCGCGTACCCCCAGCACCAGCGCGTCCCATAAGTCGGCCTCTTCTGAACGCTCGGGCTCCACCACACCGGTCCAATGGGCTGCTGTCGCCTGCCCTTGTAAAGCCACTTGAAACAGCGCCTCCTGAAAGCTGGGTGCGCGTGCGGCCACTGTGCCATCGGCATTGAGTGCAAAAGAGTGGCCCTCAAACACCAGTTCGTCTTGCCCACCGACCAGGTGGGCGTACACGAGCGGCAGACCCGTAGCCCGGGCGCGCTCCGCCATCACGGCCTCGCGCTGGTAGCCCTTGCCCACGTGAAAAGGCGACGCATTGATCACCGCCAGCACCTGCGCGCCGGCCGCCCGGGCCAGCTGCGCGGGCTGTTCGAACCAGGCGTCCTCGCAAATCAGCAGCCCCACTTGAACCCGTGCGCCCTCCTCGCCCGCCTCAAAAACGCAGACCTCATTTCCCGGCACGAAGTACCGGCGCTCATCAAACACCTGGTAATTGGGCAGCTCGCGCTTGGCGTAGGTGGCCAGCACCTGGCCCTCGCGCAGCACGCTGGCACAATTAAACCGCTCGGGTATCGCCACCGAGGGCGTCCGGCGCTCGCTGCCCTGCGGATGGCCTACCACCACCGTCATGTCCTTTAACCCGGCAAGCTGCTGGGTGAGGGCTTTCAGGGCATCATCACAGGCCCGCATGAAGGCCGGGCGCAAGTACAGGTCTTCGGCCGCGTAGCCACACAGGGACAATTCTGGCGTGAGCAACAAGCGTGCGCCTTGGGCGTGGGCTTGCTGGGCCGCCACCACAATCTTTTGGACGTTGCCCGCAAAGTCCCCGACCGTGAAGTTGAGTTGGGCGACGCAAATTTTGAGAGTCATGAGCCAGAAACCATGGGAAAAAATATAAATCCAAACGCTGCAATTGATTATGTCACCCGGGTTCTACCCTCCATGGGCGACATAGCGGCCCCGGTTTGGGACGCATTGCTCCTGAATCAGGGGGATGCCAGCCCCTTTATGCAACACGCCTACCTGCACGCGCTCGAGACCAGCGGCAGCGCCACACCGGCCACTGGTTGGTTGCCGCAAATCATCACCCTGGAGCGCGACGGTCAGTTGGCCGCCGCCTGTGCCCTGTATGTAAAAGACCACTCCTATGGGGAATACGTCTTTGACTGGGCTTGGGCGCGGGCCTACCAGCAGCACGGGCTCCCCTACTACCCCAAGGCAGTGGTGGCGGTTCCGTTTACCCCGGTGCCCGGCGCGCGGCTGTTAGCGGTGGATGCCCACGCCCGGAGCGCCTTGGTCCAGGCACTGGTCGCTTGGTGCACCGCGCAAAAGCTGTCGTCCCTGCACATGCTATTCGCGGGCGAAGCGGATTTGCAGGCCTGCGAGGCCGCAGGCCTGATGGTGCGCCACACCGTGCAATTTCATTGGACCAACAGCACACCCGTCTACCCCGACTTTGATGCTTTTTTATCGCAACTGGCCCAGGACAAGCGCAAAAAGATCCGGCAGGAGCGACGCAAGGTCGCAGACGCCGGGGTCCAATTCCGCTGGAGCCAGGGCGCGGACATCAGCAACGCAGATTGGGATTTTTTCTACCGCTGCTATGAGCGGACCTACCTTGAACACGGAAACGCGCCCTATTTAAGTCGCGACTTTTTTACCAGCATGCAAAGGGACATGGCGGCCAACTGGCTGATGTTTGTGGGTGAGCGGGGCGGGCGGCCGCTCGCCAGCAGCCTGATTGCCTTGAGCGGCGACACACCAAGTGCTGCCGCAAGTCAGCCCAAAGTGGCCTACGGACGCTACTGGGGCGCATTGGAGCGGGTGGACTGTCTGCATTTCGAGGCTTGCTACTACCAACCGCTGGCGTGGTGCATTGCGCAGGGCTACCAGCGGTTCGAGGGCGGCGCGCAGGGAGAACACAAAATGGCACGCGCCCTGCTGCCCATCAAAACCAGCAGCGCGCACTGGTTGGCCCATCCCAGCTTTGCGGACGCAGTGGCCCGGTTTTTAGAGCGCGAAGGCGAAGGAATCGCCGACTATCTCGGCGACCTCCAGCAGCGCTCGCCCCTAAGGTTGGGAAAACCGACCGACTAAGCTCAGGCGGTTAACCCGCGGCCTGCTCTTTTTCGTAGTTGGCGATGCCGTCCAGGATTTCCTGCTGTGCGGACTCGGGGCCTTCCCAGCCCAAAATTTTGACCCACTTGCCTTGCTCCAGGTCTTTGTAGTGCTCAAAGAAGTGGGCAATGGTCTTGAGGCGCAGGGGGTTCAGGTCTTCGGGTTTTTGCCATTGGGTGTACAGCGACAAAATTTTGTCGATGGGAACGGCCAACACTTTGCCGTCCTGGCCGGCTTCGTCTTCCATTTTCAGGATACCGATGGCACGGCATGGCACCACCACACCAGGAATCAGCGGCACCGGGGTGATCACCAGCACGTCGACAGGGTCGCCGTCACCGGAAATGGTTTTGGGCACGTACCCGTAGTTGGTCGGGTAGTGCATCGCGGTGCTCATAAAGCGATCCACAAAAATGGCGCCGGTTTCCTTGTCCACTTCGTACTTTACGGGGTCAGCGTTCATTGGAATTTCAATGATCACGTTGAAAGCATGGGGCGCGTTTTTACCGGGGGTTACTTTGTCTAGGGACATGAAATACTCGTCGTAGGGTTAGGGGAAGCGAGACTAGGATTAACCCTGAGTTTACTGACTTGGCACTTGCGAATCAGTGGCAAAGCACGTTTTTGGGGCTACATTGGGGTGTTGGCCAATCTATTCCCCTGGTCTTGTAGTTCGGGAAGATGAGGAAGCAACGTAGCGGGGGCCCCGCTTGCGTTGCCCCCTCCCTCGAACAACATGCTAGTAGGAGTATTTTTATGACTGGTAACTCAGCGCTGATTCTGGCGCTTGGCTGTGGTTTGGTCGCTGTCTTGTACGGCGTCTGGGCGCGCAGTTGGATTCTTTCGCAAGACGCGGGCAATGCCCGCATGCAAGAAATTGCGGCCGCCATTCAAACCGGCGCTGCGGCTTACCTGTCACGCCAATACCGCACGATTGCCATGGTCGGCGTGGTGCTGGCCATCTTGATCGCGGTTGTACTCGATCCCTTGAGCGCCGTCGGCTTCGTTCTGGGCGCGGTGTTGTCGGGCGCCTGCGGCTTCATCGGCATGAACGTGTCGGTGCGCGCCAATGTGCGGACGGCGCAGGCCGCAACGCGCGGCATTGGCCCGGCCTTGGACGTCGCGTTTCGGGGCGGCGCCATTACTGGAATGCTGGTGGTGGGCCTGGGCCTGTTGGGCGTCACCGGCTTCTACTGGTACCTCACCAGCGGCGGCGTGCCGGCCGATGGCAAAGCGTTTGCCGGTTTGCTCAACCCGCTGGTGGGTTTTGCCTTCGGCTCTTCGCTGATTTCCATCTTCGCCCGCCTGGGCGGCGGGATTTTTACCAAGGGCGCAGACGTGGGCGCGGACCTGGTGGGCAAGGTCGAGGCCGGCATCCCGGAAGACGACCCACGCAACCCGGCCGTGATTGCCGATAACGTGGGCGACAACGTGGGCGACTGCGCCGGCATGGCAGCCGACTTGTTCGAAACCTATGCGGTGACCCTGATCGCCACCATGGTCCTGGGTGCCCTGCTCGCGGGGGCCGGCGGTCAAAATGCAGTGCTTTACCCGCTGGCGCTGGGCGGCGTGTCGATCATCGCCTCGATCATCGGCTGCTTCTTTGTAAAAGCCAGCCCCGGCATGACCAATGTGATGCCGGCACTGTACAAAGGTCTGGCGGTGTCCGGCGTGTTGTCCCTGATCGCCTTCTACTTTGTGACGCAGTCCCTGTTCCCTGCCGCCGTGACTTTGCCGGACGGCGCAGTATTGAGCAGCGAGGGGCTGTTTGGCGCCTGCGCCATCGGCCTGATTTTGACCGGGGCCTTGGTCTGGATCACCGAGTACTACACCGGCACGCAGTACGCCCCGGTGCAACACATTGCCCAAGCGTCGACCACCGGCCACGGCACCAACATCATCGCGGGGCTGGGCGTTTCCATGCGCTCCACGGCGTGGCCCGTGCTCTTTGTCTGCGCCGCAATTTACAGCGCCTACAGCTTGGGCGGTTTGTACGGGGTGGCGATTGCCGCCACCTCCATGCTCAGCATGGCAGGCATCGTGGTGGCACTGGACGCCTACGGCCCGATCACCGACAACGCCGGAGGCATTGCCGAAATGGCCGAGCTGCCCGCCAGCGTACGCGACATCACCGATCCGCTGGACGCGGTGGGCAATACGACCAAGGCCGTGACCAAGGGCTACGCCATCGGCTCGGCAGGCCTTGCCGCGCTGGTGCTGTTTGCCGACTACACGCACAAGCTCGAAGGCCTGGGCGCGCACGTCAAGTTTGATTTGAGCGACCCCAAGGTCATCATCGGCCTGTTCATCGGCGGCTTGATCCCCTACCTCTTTGGTGCCATGGCCATGGAAGCCGTCGGCCGGGCCGCCGGTGCCGTGGTCGTGGAAGTTCGCCGCCAGTTCAAAGAAATCAAGGGCATCATGGACGGCACCGGCAAGCCGGAGTACGACACGGCAGTGGACATGCTGACCACCGCGGCGATCAAAGAAATGATGGTCCCCAGCCTCTTGCCAGTCGTCGCGCCCATTGTGGTGGGCCTGGCACTTGGCCCTGCTGCCCTGGGTGGCTTGCTGATGGGCACCATCGTCACCGGCCTGTTTGTGGCGATCTCGATGTGTACGGGCGGCGGCGCATGGGACAACGCCAAAAAGTACATCGAAGACGGCCACCACGGCGGCAAAGGATCTGAAACCCACAAAGCCGCCGTGACCGGTGACACCGTAGGCGACCCCTACAAAGACACCGCCGGCCCAGCCGTCAACCCGCTGATCAAGATCATCAACATCGTGGCGCTCCTGATCGTGCCGGTGATGATGAAGATTCACGGGGGTTGATAAATCAGGGCCGACACAGCGTCGGCCATTGAACACGCCACCTTTTAAAAACCCGCAGTCGTCATGTCTGCGGGCTTTTTTGCGGCGATTTTTGAAAATTTTGGCAGCAATCCCTGGCAAGTCGTCTGTCCATCGCTCTTGAACAGCCGCAAGGCCGCAACGCCTACCGAACGGTGCAGCCCAATAGCCCGATACAAGATGGGCTTCCCCGGTGATGAGAATTGCCATCCCAATCTCGCGGCATACCGCCATTGGAGCCACAATGGAGCCCATGACAAACCGCTCTTCGTACCGCACCATCCCGGTGCTCGACCAACGCGCCGGCTCCCTGCCCCTGCCCCTGCCCGACCGCGCCGACCGGTCTCTATCGCAAGGACTTGCCAACGGCACCACCGCTGACACCTTGGGCCGCCCGCTCCGCGACCTGCGCATCAGCGTCACCGACCGCTGCAACTTTCGCTGCAGTTATTGCATGCCCAAAGAGGTGTTTGATAAGGACTATGCCTATCTGCCCCATAGCGCCCTGCTGTCGTTTGAGGAGATTACGCGGATTGCGCGCCAATTTGTGGTCCATGGGGTGCAAAAAATCCGTCTCACCGGGGGGGAGCCGCTGCTTCGTAAGAACCTAGAGGCGCTGATCGCCCAACTTGCCGCGCTGCGCACCACCGAAGGAGCGCCGCTGGACATTACCCTGACCACCAATGGTTCGCTGCTCGCGCTCAAGGCGAAGGCACTCAAAGCGGCCGGTTTGCAGCGTGTGACCGTGAGTCTGGACGGGCTAGATGATGCGGTGTTCAAAAAAATGAACGACGTGGAGTTCCCGGTCAGCGATGTGTTGGAAGGGATTCAGGCGGCGCAGGCAGCGGGCCTAGGTCCAATCAAGGTCAACATGGTGGTCAAGCGTGGCACCAACGACCACGAAATCGTGCCCATGGCGCGCTACTTTCAGGGAACCGGGGTGGTGTTGCGCTTTATTGAGTACATGGATGTTGGCGCAACCAACGGTTGGCGCATGGACGAAGTGCTTCCCTCGGCGGACGTGATTAAGCGCCTGCAATTGGTAATGCCGGTGGTGGCGCTAGAGGCCTCAGCACCCGGAGAAACGGCGCAACGCTGGGGCTACGCCAACGCCCGAGGCCAATACGATCCCTGCTTGGGTGAGGTGGGTGTTATCAGCAGCGTTACGCAGGCCTTTTGTGCCGATTGCAATCGCGCGCGCTTGTCGACGGAGGGACAGCTTTACCTCTGCCTGTTCGCCAGCCAGGGCTACGACCTGCGCACCTTGGTGCGTGGCAACCACAGCGACACCGATGACACCGCACTCGCTCAGGCGATTGGCACCATCTGGCAGGGCCGAGGCGATCGCTATTCCTTGTTGCGGGCATCGCTCCCCAAAGACGAGGCGACCAGTGGCCCACGACGGGTCGAGATGAGCTACATCGGCGGTTAGTCACCCATGCCGACCGTGGACCCAAGCAGCGTCTGTGCCGTGGTGCTTGCCGGGGGCATGGGCAGCCGCATGGGCGGCGTGGACAAGGGCTTGCAGTTGTTGGCAGGACAGCCCTTGGCGCTCCATTGCGTTCAACGCCTGCGCGACCAGCGCACGGGCGCGCCGGGCCTGATTGCCATCAACGCCAACCGCAACCCGGAGCTCTACGCTTCTTGGAAATTGCCCGTTTGGGGCGATGCGATCGAAGGTTTTGCCGGGCCATTAGCGGGGTTTCACACGGCGTTGGAACATTGTGCGCCTGACACCAGTTCAAACAATCTGGCGAAAGACGGTTACCGTTACCTGCTGACGGTGGCCTGCGATACGCCACGGTTTCCGCTCGACCTCCTTGAGCGACTGGCCGGGTCCCTACACGCTGCAGGTGCTGATATTGCCATGGCAAGCGCCCTCGAAACCTCCGCCGGCGGCACCCAATTGCTTCGCGCGCAGCCAGTTTTTTGCCTGATGCGGACCACCTTGCGGGATAGCCTGCACGCGTTTTTGGCCAATGGTGGGCGCAAAGTGGATGCCTGGACCGCCCAACACAGCACTGTGACAGTGGCTTTTGACCAGGCGCACGACGATGCCCTGGCTTTTTTTAATGCCAATACCCTAGCAGAGCTCGAGCGCTTGGAAACCTCCGCTCCTGCCTCTGATAAGCCATGAAAACGCTGGACCAGATTGCCGCCGAGTTGCAGGGCTACGACCCTCAGGCGCTGCCCGCAGACACGGTAAATGCGTTCTTAGCGCGCTTGGTGACATTGCCTGAGGCATTCGAAGAGGTGCCTTTGATGCAAGCCCTGGGGCGGGTCTTGGCGGAGTCGGTGATCAGCCCGATCAATGTGCCGGCCCACGACAACTCAGCCATGGACGGCTACGCCTTTAACGGCCAGGCACTGGAGCCTGCAGGGCAACTTTCGCTCGAAGTGGTGGGAACCGCATTGGCCGGGATGGCCTTCTCAGGTACGGTAGCGTCAGGCCAGTGCGTCAGGGTCATGACGGGCGCCGTGATGCCCGCGAGCCTGGACACGGTGGTTCCCCAAGAGCTTGTGCAAGTTGCAGGCAACAACATCACGATTGCGGCGGGTGCCGTGCGCCGCGGGGACAACCGCCGCGCCCGAGGCGAAGATCTGCAACAAGGGTCGGTGGCGTTGGCGGCGGGCAGCGTGCTCGCACCCGCCAGTGTCGGATTGCTGGCCAGCCTCGGGCTGCCCGACGCGCGGGTATGGCGGCGTTTGCGAGTGGCCTATTTTTCTACCGGCGACGAAGTGCTCAGCCTGGGCGATAGTCCGCGGGAAGGCGCTATTTTTGACAGCAACCGCTACACGGTTTGGGGCATGCTGCAGCGTATGGGCGTAGATTGCATCGACCTAGGCGTGGTGCCCGACGAGCCAGCGCATTTGGAGGCTGCATTTCGACACGCTGCGGCACAGGCAGATGCCATCATCACAAGTGGCGGCGTTAGTGTGGGCGAGGCCGATCACACCAAGGCGATCATGCGAAAAATCGCGCAGAGTGACACGCCCGGCGAAGGCGGCGTGGTGTTTTGGCGGGTTGCGATGCGCCCCGGTCGTCCGATGGCGGTGGGCCGGGTCGGCAAGATTCCGCTGTTTGGCCTTCCGGGGAATCCGGTGGCGGTGATGGTGACATTTTTGGCGTTTGTCCGCCCTGCCCTTTGGCGAATGATGGGCGCCAGCCCCCAAGACCCCGCAGTGGCTCCGCCGCTACTCAAAGCGCGAAGTACCGTTGCAATCCGAAAAAAAGCCGGGCGCACCGAATACCAGCGTGCCATTGTGAGCAGCGACGGCAACGGCCAGCTGTGCGTACAAACCACGGGAGACCAAGGTTCGGGCGTGCTGAGCTCAATGGTGCGGGCCAACGGATTGCTGGTGTTACACCACCACCAAGGCAACGTCGCTCCGGGGGATCTGGTGGATGTGATGGTTTTTTTCGGCGTAATTTAGCCCCGCCAGCCCGCGCGGCGACCAGTGCAACCTTCACTCAGCCTTCAGCGTGCCCCATGCCAACTCCGCGATTGGCCAGCCCATCCGCCCGTTCGTTGCCGGGATCACCGTTATGGCCTTTGACCCAACGCCAGTCAATCGTATGGCCAGCCTGAGACACCAGGGCATCAAGTTGCTGCCAAAGGTCGACATTTTTGACTGGCTGCTTCGCAGCGGTGCGCCACCCCTTGGCCTTCCAGCCAGGCAGCCACTCGGTAATCCCTTTGAGTACATACTGGCTGTCAAGATGCAAGGTGACGGCGCAAGGGCGCTTCAGTGCCGCCAGCGCCTGAATGACGGCCATCATTTCCATGCGGTTGTTGGTGGTTCCCGACTCGCCTCCACAGAGCTCCTTCTCGGTACCGTCGCTTGACCGCAGCAACACGCCCCAGCCTCCGGGTCCGGGGTTGCCCTTACAGGCACCATCGGTGTAGATCACAACCTGATTCACGACTTTTCTTCCTTTTTGATGACATCTTGTCGGCGCTGACCGGCCACAGCCGGGCTGGCCGCACGAACCGGCGCCGCCTTCCAGCGAGCCCCCAGCAGCCGTGCACCGCGCACTTTTTTGACCGCCACCACCAGGTAAGCCGCGCCCAGCACGGGCCACCAGCGTGCGCCTAGGCGATCCAACCAGGTAAATCGCTGCAGCCAGGCCAGGCTGCTGACCGCAGGGGCGTAGCAACCATAACGCACCAGTTCAACCTCAAATCCCAGCAGACGCAGCCAGTCCCGCAAGCGCCACACGCCCAAAAATGAATCCTTCAAGGGCAGAAAATCCTGACCGGCAAATCGCTTCAATCCCAACATGCGCCACAGCCGCTGCCGCGCTTGACGCAAGGCCCAAAAGCTGGTCGGGTTGAAACCGCAGATCACCACCCGCCCCTCGGACACCAGCACGCGCTCCACTTCACGCAAAGTGGCGTGTGCGTCGCTGAACTCCAAGGTGTGGGGCAACAGCATCAGGTCCAGGCTCGCAGCCGGAAAAGGCAGCGCCTCAAAATCGGTCACTAGCGCCAGTCGACCGGGCTGCGTCTCGGCCGGATTGGGCTGGAGCTCTGGGGCCTCGGACGATAGGGGCAATTGTTGGGCGGCCACCCAACGGTGTGGCATCCGGTTATGCTGCAAGCCCTCCAACTCCGGCAAGCCCAGTTGGAGCGCATGGTAGCCAAAAATGTCGACCACGGACCGGTCGAGCTCTGCCCGCTCCCAGTCCAGCAGGTAACGCCCTGGCGGCGTCTGCAACCAATCTTGCAAACCTATAATTTGATCGCTCATGAAGTTAATACCGCTGCCCGCATTTACTGACAATTACATCTGGATGCTGCACAACGGGCAAGCCGCCTGGGTGGTGGATCCGGGGGATGCTGCACCGGTTCTGCAGGCGCTTTCGGCGCACAGCCTGAAGCTCGAAGGCATTCTAGTCACGCACCACCATCCGGACCACACCGGTGGCGTGGCCAAATTGCGTGACGCCACGGGCGCCTCCGTGTTTGGACCCTATCGCGAAAACATGCCCGAACCGCTGCGGCGCGTGGCCCAGGGCGACACGGTGGACGTGCTAGGCCGGTCGTTTCGGGTGATCGAGGTGCCGGGACACACCGCAGGTCATATTGCTTATTACTGCGAGGCCTGGGAGAGTGCGCCGGTCCTGTTTTGTGGCGATACCTTGTTTAGCGGAGGCTGCGGGCGCTTGTTTGAGGGCACACCAGCGCAAATGCTGGCCTCACTGGAGACCTTGGCGGCCCTGCCGGGGGACACCCTGGTTTGCTGTACCCACGAATACACTCTGAGCAACCTTAAGTTTGCCCGCGAAGTGGAGCCGGACAACGCACGGCTGGCGGCCTACCAGTTAGAGTGCCAGACGCTGCGGGCCGCCAACCAGCCCACCCTGCCGTCCACGATTGCGCAAGAGCGCGCCATCAATCCGTTTTTGCGCAGTACCCAAGCCACGATTCAGGCGTCCGCGCAGCGTTTTGACGCGGCACAAACGGCAGATCAGGGTGTGTTTGCCACATTGCGCACCTGGAAAAACCAGTTTTGAAGTTTCTGTTCATTCAGGCTTGCCGGGCGCGGGGGTTAGCACTGCTGTGCGCGCTGATGGCCAGTGCGGGAGCGGCGCAAGCCCAAACCTATCCGCCTGTTGCGCCTGGAGGCGCGACTGCAGAGCCAAGCTTGGCAGTTCGCGACAACGGCTTGCAGCCACTGACGCCGCAGGGAAGCACGGTTCAGCCCGTGGCGCCGCTGTCCACCACCACGGATTTGTGGGAGCGCATCCGGCGAGGCTACGCCATGCCCGACTTGGACAGTCCGCTGGTGCGCGACCGAGAGGCCTGGTACACGGCACGGCCGGACTACATTTTTCGGATGACCGAGCGCTCGCGCAAGTACCTTTTTCATATCGTTGAGGAGCTCGAGCTCCGCAACATGCCTACCGAGCTCGCTTTGTTGCCCTTTGTAGAAAGCGCGTTTAACCCGCAGGCCGTGTCCAGCGCCAAGGCGGCGGGCATGTGGCAGTTCATGCCCGCGACGGGGCGCACCTTTGAGCTCAAACAAAATGTGTTTCGTGACGACCGCCGCGACGTGTTGGCCTCGACCCGCGCTGCCTTGGACTACCTGCAAAAGCTCTACGGCCTGTTCGGCGATTGGCATTTGGCGCTGGCCGCCTACAACTGGGGTGAAGGCAGTGTGGGTCGTGCCATCGCCAAAAACGAACGTTTGATGTTGGGCACCGGCTACACCGACCTGACTATGCCGATGGAGACGCAGTTTTATGTGCCCAAACTGCAGGCGATCAAGAACATCGTGGCACGCCCGCAGGCCTTTGGCAGCGACCTGCCAAAAATCGAAAATCACCCCTACTTCCAGACGGTCAGCATCCGCCGCGATATTGACGTTGCGCTGGCAGCCAAGTTGGCCCAGGTGCCCCTGGATGATTTCAAAGCACTGAACCCGTCGTTAAACAAGCCCGTGATTTTGGCGGCTGGAACGCCCCAGATCTTGCTGCCATGGGACAGCGCCGATGTGTTTTTACAAAACCTTGACCGGTTTGCTGGCTCCCGTCTTGCCAGCTGGACGGTGTGGGTGGCGCCCGGAACCCTGCGTGTCGCGGATGCCGCCAAACAAGTGGGCATGAGCGAAGCCCAACTTCGGGAAATTAACAACATCCCCAAGGGTATGTTGATCAAACCGGGGTCCACGCTCTTGGTGACACGCGCGACCCACAGTGCGTCGGATGTCACCGAGGCGGTGGCCGACCGCGGTGAAGTGAGCTTTGCGCCCGAATTGATCCAGGTTCGCAAGACCGTGCGCGCCGCCAAAGGTGACTCTGTGGCCAGTATTGCCAAACGCTTCGGGACCCCTGCCAGCAACGTGGCCCAGTGGAACAAAGTCGCTGCCAACGCCACCTTCAAACCAGGTCAAAGTGTCGTGGTCTATGTGACGGCCAGCGCAGCCAGCGCCAAATCCGCCGCCGCTGTGTCCGGAACCGCCAAAGTCGCCAAGCGCTCTGCCGTGAAAACGGCCCGCGCGGCGACGGCGAAAAAGAAAAAGGCCTGAAGCCTCCGATCTGCGCGAAGCGTCAGGAGGTTACTGAAGACAACAGGTAGTCGACCAAAGAGCGGTTCAAGCCGTTGCCCTGAATCAGCATCGCCGTCGCGCCGTCCCGCTGGATTTGGGCCGATGCCAGACTGGCCGACTCGGCTGCGTAGTCTGTATTCATGATGGATCCGTAGGCCGCCGAATAGTTGGTGATCGCGTTGGTGGCCACGTTGTATTGCGAGTCCATCACGTTGACCATCGAACCGATGTACGCCTGGTAGGTATTTACCGTGTCCAATGCCGTGTCGATGTAGTCCACAGCGCTGCTGGCGGTCGTGGTGGACGTGGTGCTCAGGCTGTCGACCGCCAGCTCTGACGCCGTGATCTCGTCCAGGGTCAGCGTGGTGCTATCGCCCGAATTCACACCCGTCTGGATGGTCATGGTCGACGCCGACGACAGCAAAGAGGTACCGTTCCAGGTTGAATTGGACGCAATGGTGTCAATTGCGGTGGCATAGGCATCAATTTCATCTTGGTACGCCGTACGTTCAGCGGTGCTCAAGGTGTCGCTTTCAGACGCCACCGCCGCCACCCGCATGTAGCCCAAAATATCCACAATCTGCGTCAAAGAGGTGTCGATCAAATTCGCCACCGTGCTGCCTTGGGACACGTTGTCCAGCACCTTGTTAAATGACGCGATCTGGGTCTTTAGTCCGTTTGCAACAGCCATTCCCCCCACATCGTCCGAAGAACGGTTGATGCGTAAACCAGTGCTCAGGCGTTCAGATGACTGCGTGATCTGGGCGTTGGCGTCCCGCAGGCCAGTCATTGCGCGCAGGCTGTCCAGGTTGTTGATGGTATTCATTGGGCGTCCTATCCAAAGGGAAAAGCGGCAAATGTTTGCCGCCTGTCGACCATATCTGAAGTCGCCCAAACCTTGAGAGAAATTTGCGCTCTTTGCGCTGTTTGCGGGATTTACGATCTTTGCACTTTTTACACGCTTTACACCTGTCGACACTCAAGTTTTGGTGCATGCTGGAGCTCTGCAAATTTGCCGAAAGTCAGCCCTATGTCCAGATTGCCCCGCCACATCGAACTGTTCGAGACGATCGAGCGCGACTCGGACTTGCTGTCTGGCAGCAAGTTGAAAATGATTCAGGTGCTATTCGAGAGTTTGTGCCGCGCCATCTCGACCGCCCAAGGCCATGGCGCCCATGGCGCCGTAGAGAGCAAAGTACGCGCCCTCAATCAGGCCCAAAAAATTCTCAAAGGACTGCAACTGGCCTTGGCTGAAAACGATCACAGCACGCTGGGGTCCGACCTAGGACAACTTTATGCCTACATGGGTTCCCGGCTGTGGCAGGCCACTTTTCACCCGGATGAAGCTGCCCTTGACGAAGTCTTGGGGCTGGCCCGTACCCTCTCTGACGCTTGGCACAAGCTATCGCAGCCTGTCACCATGCAATTTGACTACCTGGGCTCGGGTAGCCAAAAACCCCGCTCCGCTGTGTCGTATTTGGCGTAATCAGCGCACTAAGAAACGCGGATAAGCCTCCAGCCCTGGTCCATCTTGCGAAACATAAAGTTGCGTTCTAGATTACGCGTTTTTTTAAGGTAATAGGCTAAGGACCGCAAGCTCTGGGCCCTCTTGAAATCATCAGAGAAAATACACTCGCCCACGTCTAACGAGTTCAAGATGGAGATGTACTCATCGGTTCGAATCCTCTGCAATTCAACGCGCTCGATAATCATTCCGCAATCCCTCGGTAATTGACGTCTGTTTCTACGCACAGTATCGGCACCACAATTCTTTTCTTGAGCGCGCGTGCCAAGTCCACAACGTGCCGGACCGTGTTTCCAACCCGCTAGTGGCCAGCCGTAAGCCAGCGCTCAGCCAGCCTCGTTACAATACCCTCCATGTTTTACGCCCACAGATTCATCTTGAATTGCGCTATCGCCCTGGCGGCCGATGGCGGTGCGCGTGCATTCACCACCAAAACCACGACCATTAAGGGCTGACAAAGCTCGGTTCGTCGTGCGCCCTCCCGGCCAGACGAGCCGGGCAAACAGCCAGGTCTGGGCATGTTTTACAAAGAAAGGGCAATGAAATGAGCAAGTTAGTAGGTTTGGTTGGCTGGCGTGGCATGGTCGGCTCGGTTTTGATGGACCGCATGCAGACCGAAGGCGACTTCGACCTGATCGAGCCCCTGTTTTTCTCGACCTCGAACTCGGGCGGCACCGCACCGGCCCTGGCCAAGAACGAAACCACCTTGCAAGACGCCTTCAATATTGATGCGCTCAAGCGCTGCGACATCATCATCAGCACACAGGGCGGCGATTACACCACCGCTGTTTTCCCCAAGTTGCGCGCCTCCGGCTGGAATGGCCACTGGATTGATGCAGCGAGCACTTTGCGCATGGAAAAGGATGCGGTCATCATCTTGGACCCGGTGAATCTGCCGGTGATTCAAAAGGCGCTGGCCGCAGGCGGTAAGAATTGGATTGGCGGCAATTGCACCGTGAGTTGCATGCTGATGGGTGTCGGCGCCCTGTACAAGGCCGGCTTGGTCGAGTGGATGAGTACCCAAACTTACCAGGCCGCGTCGGGCGGCGGTGCGCAGCATATGCGCGAGTTGCTGACCCAATACGGCACACTGAATGCGGAGGTGAAAGCCTTGCTGGACGACCCCAAGAGTTCGATTTTGGAGATCGACCGCCTGGTAGTCGCCAAGCAACGCAGCTTGAGCGCTGCTGAAACAGCCAACTTTGGCGTACCGCTGGGCGGCTCATTAATCCCTTGGATTGACAAAGATCTCGGCAACGGCATGTCCAAGGAAGAATGGAAAGGCATGGCTGAAACCAACAAGATTCTGGGTCAAGGCCCAGATTTTGGTTCGACAGAGACCCCGGTCGACGGGTTTTGCGTGCGGGTGGGCGCGATGCGCTGCCACAGCCAGGCGCTGACCTTCAAGCTCAAGAAAAATGTGCCCGTCGCCGATATTGAGGCCATGATTGCCGCCGACAACGCGTGGGTCAAGGTGGTGCCCAACACGCGCGAGGCCAGCGTACGCGAGCTGACGCCGGTGGCCGTGACCGGCACCATGACGATTCCGGTGGGTCGGGTGCGCAAATTGGCGATGGGGCCAGAGTACCTGGGCGCGTTCACCATCGGTGACCAATTGCTCTGGGGTGCCGCAGAGCCCTTGCGTCGCATGCTCCGGATTTTGTTGGCGGCCTAAGCGGCTTGGACGTTCGGCGCGGTCAGGTCCGGATTTGCAGGGCGTCACCCTCAAACAAAATTAAAAAATGGCAACAAATCCCCCAAATGGGTAATTTGTAGGATGATTTAGCGGGGCTTGTGGCCGATAATTGAGGCTTTGGCGTTGGCATGCCAGGTTTATAGAGGAAGGGTGGATCCAGAATTGAGCTCACATAAAGATTATTGGCGTGCCTCCGCGGCGCCGATCGCTGCCGCCCTGATTGCATTGGGCGCTGGCAGTGCCCATGCACTGTCGATGGGCAAGGTTCAGCTTCAGTCCGCGCTGGGCCAGAGTCTGGTGGCAGAAATTGATCTGGCCGATCTCAGCGAAGATGATGCCAAATCACTCAAACCCACCCTGGCCTCGCCCAGTGCGTTCGCGGGAATGGGGATTGAATTCAATCCTGCTCTCAATGGAACGCAGATCACACTGCAGAGACGCCCAAGCGGAAATTGGTACCTAAAGGTGGCAAACAGCCGACCACTGAACGACCCGTTTGTCGATATGGTGGTGGAGCTCAACTGGGCCTCAGGTCGAATAGTTCGAACTTACACCCTGCTGCTGGACCCCAAGAAATCTCAAGACCCGGCACCCGCTGCCTCGCAGGCCGCCGCCTCAGAAGCGCCGGTGGTCACCGCATCGGCACCGTCTGCTCAAGTGCCCCAAGCGGCAAGCCAAACACCCTCCTCGAGCCCAGCGACCGCCGCAACCGCAACGGCCGCAGCCAACGCTTTGGCGTCGGAGCGAAAAACGGTTCGCGTGAAAAGCGGTGATACCGCTGGAAAAATTGCCTACTCTTTGGCGCCCCGCGGGGTGTCTATCGAGCAGATGTTGGTTGCGATGCTCAACACCAACCCCTCGGCGTTCACGGGCGGCAACGTCAATCGCTTGATCGCAGACGTTGAGTTACTGGTTCCTGACGAAGCGTCAGTAAAGAAAACATCCCCCACCGTGGCTCGCCAGATCGTTGACGGGCAGAACCAAGAGTTCCAGTCCCTGCGTCGTAGTGTGGCCAGCACCGCCGGCCCGGCCCCCGTACCGAAGACGGCACCGCAGTCAAAAAGTGACTCCTCCAGCGCAGCGGCGAAGCCTACGCCCCCCGGCGCACCCAAACCGCTCCCCGGCGACACCCTTAAATTATCCAAGGGGTCCGTTCAGGAAAAGGCCAATATGGAGCAACTGGCCCAGCAACGCGCCAAGACTGAGGCGACAGAGCGTGCCAAGGAGCTCGCCAAAAATATCGAGGAGCTCAACCAGCTTGCCAAAGTAGCCGCAAAACCCGACCCTGCAGCGACGCCCGCCCTTCCTGCAACGCCTACGAGCAGCCCCCCGAAAGCGGCCGCCAGCGCAATAGCATCAAGTCCGGCCAGTGCGCCAGCCCCGAGCGTCGGTCCCAAGGTGACATCGACCCTGCCGACCGCAGCAGCTTCAAATTCAAACGACCTCTTGGACCTTGCAACGCAAAACCCCCTAACCAGCGGATTGGTTGTGGGCCTCCTGGCACTGTTGGCCGCAATGGGATGGCGACGCAGGAACCAAGCGCAGCAATCGGGCTCAGCCAGCCATTCCAATACCGAGCCGTGGGGCTCTACCGCCAGCACGTCCTTTGAAAAGGGCGGTGGCGCGCGGGTGGACACCACCGAAGTGGGCACTGCGACTCTGAACTCAACCCTGTTCCAAGACAGTCAGCTAGAACTCGCCCAGGAACTGGATCCCGTGGCAGAAGCCGAGGTGTACTTGGCCTACGGCAAAGACGTCCCCGCAGAAGAGATCCTCAAGGAAGGACTCCAGCAAGACCCGACCCGTGTGGCGATTCACCTCAAGCTGCTGGGAATCTTCGCAAAACGAGGCGATGCGAATAGCTTTGAATCGGCCGCACAAACCGTGAAGACCCTGGTGCAAAGCAGCGGGCCGGACTGGGCGCAGGTTCAAGAAATGGGGCGGGCGCTCTGGCCTTCGAATCCTCTTTATGCAACGCCTGCAATGGCGACTGCGTCGAGCAATAACGAACTCAGTTTGGACCTCACAACGCTGAATCCGGCGCCCGCCAAGGCAACGTCGGACACCGTCAGTAGCACGGATCGGTTGGCTGCCACCTTGGCGTTGGCAGAGCAATTTCTGGAGATTGGTGAGAAAGAAGGCGCGCGCGCCTTACTGGAAGAGGTTATTGGTGGTGACAGTGACCTGCTGCGCGAACGTGCCAAAGCACTGCTAAGCAAGGCAGGCTGAGCTAGCATTCAGGTTCGCCAGACAACAAGGGCCAGCGGTGCGCATTGCGCTAGGAGTCAGCTACAGCGGTCAAGCTTACCAAGGCTGGCAGAGCCAAGCCTCTGGCCTGACGGTCCAAGACCGACTTGAATCTGCCTTGACCCAGTTCACCGGCCAGCGCGTCTCGACACTGTGTGCCGGCCGGACGGATGCCGGAGTGCACGCCCTGATGCAGGTGGTGCACTTTGACACCTCCGTTGCCCGCGACACCCATGCCTGGGTCCGCGGGACCAACGCCTACCTCCCCAAGGACATCGCGGTCGAATGGGCACGCCTGGTGCCTGGGGGCTTTCATTGCCGTGCCAGTGCCACATCGCGGCGTTATGCCTATGTGTTACGCCAGTCGGAGATACGTCCCACCGTGGACGCCGGGCGCGTCGGCTGGACTTTTTACCCTTTGGACGGGGCTGTGATGCGGGAGGCTGCGCAGTCCCTTCTGGGCGAGCACGACTTCAGCTCCTTTCGTGCCTCGCAGTGCCAGGCGCAATCGCCCGTCAAGCAACTGTATGAAATTTCTATTGACCAGCGTGGCGCCTATTGGCGGTTTGAATTTGAAGCCAATGCCTTTTTGCACCACATGATCCGCAACATCATGGGCTGCCTGCTACAAATTGGGCAGGGGCGACGGCCTGCGTCCTGGATGCAGGAAGTCCTGATGGCGCGCGACCGCGATGCAGCGGCACCGACTTTTTCGCCGTCTGGCCTCTATTTTTTGGGACCTCGCTATCCAGCACACTGGAGCCTCCCCGAACGCACGCCTGCGTATGATTGGCTCCCATGAGCGCCTCGTCCCTTTTGAAAACCCGCACCCGCATCAAGTTGTGCGGCATGACGCGTGAGCAAGACGTGGACGCGGCCGTAGCGGCGGGCGTCGACGCAGTGGGCTTCGTGCTGTACGCGCCCAGCCCGCGCGCCGTGACCGCCCGCCGAGCCGGTGAGCTGGCGCGGCACTTGCCGTCCTTCGTGACACCCGTCTTGTTGTTTGTTAATCCCAGCCCGCAAGAAGTCGAGGCAGCTTGCGCCGGGGTACCGAATGCCACCCTGCAGTTTCATGGCGACGAGAGTGCCCGCGCGTGCCAGGACCTGGCGGGTGCTCGGCCCTACCTTCGGGCGGCTCGGATACCCCTTGGGCCGGATGCAGCGAGCTTTGACCTCGTAAAATACGCCACCACCTATTTTCAGGCCCAAGCCATTCTGCTCGATGCACACGTCGACGGATTCGGCGGCGGCGGCAAGGTCTTCAATTGGTCACTTCTTCCTCCAAGCGTCAACGCTCACCTCGTCTTGAGTGGTGGACTCACTGCTGCAAACGTGGGCGACGGCATTGCCCAGCTGCGACTACGCGGTAAATCGCTTGCTGTGGACGTGAGTTCGGGCATCGAAGCCGACGGTCCCGGCGGCACAACGCAGAAGGGCATCAAAGACGCCCACAAAATCAACCAGTTTGTCGCTGCAGTACGCGCGGCGGACGAACACCTTGCAGGATAGTCCTTACACCATGTTTTCCTACCAACAGCCCGACCTGGGTGGTCACTTTGGCAAGTACGGCGGCAGCTTTGTATCTGAAACGTTGACCCACGCCATCAATGAACTCAAAGAGGCCTACGCCAAATACCAAAACGACCCCGCCTTTATGGCGGAATTCAAATCGGAACTGGCCCATTTTGTCGGTCGCCCCTCGCCGGTCTACCATGCCGACCGCATGAGCCGGGAGATGGGCGGAGCGCAGATTTACCTTAAACGTGAAGACCTGAACCACACCGGCGCCCACAAGATCAACAACACCATTGGCCAGGCCATGCTCGCCAAGCGCATGGGCAAACCCCGCGTCATCGCCGAAACCGGCGCCGGACAGCATGGAGTGGCAACCGCCACCATTTGTGCCCGCTATGGCCTGGAGTGCGTGGTCTACATGGGCAGCGAGGACGTAAAGCGCCAAAGCCCCAACGTGTACCGCATGAAGCTGCTGGGGGCCACCGTGGTGCCGGTCACCAGTGGCAGTCGGACCTTGAAGGACGCGCTCAACGAAGCCATGCGTGATTGGGTGGCCAACGTGGACAACACGTTCTACATCATCGGTACCGTGGCCGGCCCGCATCCCTATCCCATGATGGTGCGCGACTTCCAAAGCGTCATCGGCACGGAGTGCATCGCGCAAATGCCCGAGATACTGGCCCGGCAACATGCGGCGAACAGCCAACCCGATGCGGTGATTGCCTGTGTGGGCGGCGGCAGCAACGCCATGGGCATTTTTCACCCCTACATCCCGTTCGAAAACACCCAGCTGATTGGCGTGGAGGCCGCTGGCGAGGGCCTGGACAGTGGCAAACATTCGGCCTCCATCCAGCGTGGCAGTGCGGGGGTCTTACATGGCAACCGCACCTATGTACTGCAAGACGACAACGGCCAAGTCACGGAGACCCACAGCATCAGCGCCGGCCTGGACTACCCTGGCGTCGGCCCGGAGCACGCGTTTTTAAGTGACATCGGCCGCGCACAGTATGTGGGGATCACGGACAAAGAGGCGCTGGCCGCTTTTCATTATCTGTGCCGCACCGAAGGCATCATTCCCGCGCTTGAGTCGAGCCATGCCGTCGCCTACGCGATGAAATTGGCGAAAACCATGCGTTCCGACCAGTCCATTCTGGTCAACCTCTCGGGTCGGGGCGACAAAGACATTGGCACCGTGGCCGACCTGAGCAACGGCGACTTCTACTGCCGCCCAAGCTGCCAGGGGCAAGGCGTTAAAGGGGGCGAGCAGCCCATCACCCTCGTCAAAGCCGGGGCATCCGCATGAGCCGCATTGACGCAACCTTTGCCGCGCTGAAGAGCCAAGGCCGCAAGGCGCTCATTCCCTTTGTTACGGCGGGTTTCCCCTACGCCGACATCACACCCGAGTTGATGCACGCGATGGTCGCAGGCGGCGCCGATGTGATTGAACTAGGCGTGCCGTTTTCTGACCCGAGTGCCGACGGCCCCGTGATTCAAAAAGCGGGCGACCTGGCGCTTTCGTTCGGCATTGGATTGAGCCAGGTCATCGCCATGGTGCGCGAGTTCCGCAAGTCCAATCAGCACACGCCGGTCGTGCTCATGGGATACGCCAATCCGGTAGAACGCTACGACCAAAAGCACGCCGTCAGCGGCGTCTCCAGCGCGTTTGTGCAGGACGCGTCTCTGGCCGGCGTCGACGGCGTATTGATCGTGGATTACCCGCCGGAAGAGTGCGAAGCATTCGCCGCAGATTTGCGCGCGCACCAGATGGACCTGATTTTTCTGCTGGCGCCCACCAGCACCGACGAACGGATGGCCCAAGTGGCGCGCGTGGCTTCGGGCTACGTGTATTACGTTTCGCTCAAGGGGGTCACCGGTGCGGGGACCTTGGACACCGACGCGGTGGCCGCCATGCTGCCGCGCATCAGGAGACACATTCAGACTCCCGTGGGCGTGGGCTTTGGAATTCGGGATGGTGCGACGGCAAAAATCATTGCTCAGGTGGCCGATGCGGTGGTCATTGGCAGCAAGATCATTCAGCTGCTCGAAGGCGTGCCGCGGTCCGAAGTGGCCGCCACGGCGCAGTCTTTCCTGCACAACGTCCGTTTGGCGATGGACGCGTAATACAGTACGCTTGACGCACTCGCCCTTCAAACCCACTTTAGAACCCAGAGGCACCCTATGAGCTGGCTTGAAAAACTCCTCCCGCCCAAAATTCAGCAAACTGATCCGGCGGATCGGCGGTCGGTGCCCGAGGGACTGTGGATCAAATGCCCGAGTTGCGAGACCGTGCTTTACAAGTCCGATCTGGAGCAAAACCAAAACGTCTGCCCCACGTGCAGCCACCACCACCGGATCGGTGCGCGCGCACGCCTGAATACTTTCCTGGACAACGAAGGCCGTTTCGAGATCGGGCAAGAGGTTTTGCCAGTCGACGCGCTCAAGTTCAAGGACAGCCGCAAATACCCGGAGCGCCTGAAAGAAGCACTCGAAAATACCGGAGAAACCGACGCGCTGATTGTCATGGGCGGCTCGGTGCATGGCGTTGCGCTGGTCGCGGCTTGCTTTGAATTTGAGTTCATGGGTGGCAGCATGGGCTCGGTGGTTGGCGAGCGTTTTGTGCGCGGCGTAGAAGCGGCGATTGAACAAAAAGTCCCGTTTCTGTGTTTTACGGCCACCGGCGGCGCGCGCATGCAAGAGGGCTTGTTGAGTCTGATGCAGATGGCAAAAACCAACGCCGCCCTCACCCGCTTGGCTAAGAAGGGCTTGCCCTATATCAGCGTACTGACTGATCCGACCATGGGAGGCGTCAGCGCCGGCTTTGCATTTTTAGGGGATGTGGTGATCGCAGAGCCCAAAGCATTGATCGGGTTTGCGGGCCCGCGCGTGATCGAATCGACCGTTCGGGTGACCTTGCCCGAAGGCTTTCAACGCGCCGAGTTCCTTCAAACCAAAGGGGCAATCGACTTTATTTGCGATCGGCGCGAGTTGCGTAAAACGGTGGCCGAGACCTTGGCCATGCTCCAGCGCCAACCTACGGACGCCGTTATCTAGGGTTCAGGCGGCGGCCATCAAGGCCATGCTTTGAAGACCGCCGACCACGGTTACCAGGACTTGCAACAGCAATAAAAGCGCCAAAGGCGAGAGGTCCACACCGCCCATCAACGGCAAGTGTCGCCGTATCGGCGACAACAGCGGCGCCACCAAGCGGTCAAGCAGGTCGGACACCGGGGAGCGCGCCTGCACCCAGGACAGCAAAGCGTAAATCATCACCAAGCCGGTCAAGCCCGAAAGCGCCACCCGCAGGACACCGAAACCGGCCAACACCGCCACCATTGCCAAACTCTGCGCCGCGCCCTGCAGCACCCACAACACCAAAAATTGTGCCAGTTGCAGCAGAATCGCCGCAACCAAACTGGCCAGGTCAAACGCCGCCAGTTTGGGCAAGACACGGCGCAGCGGCATCACCAGCCAGTCGGTCATCGCAAAGATGAAGGGGCCGATCGGGTTGCCCGCGCGAGCCGACAGGGGAATGCGCTGCTGCTGCATGTAGAGGCGCAACAGGCAAACACCGCACACCAAACCAAGGGCAACGTCGAGTACCAGCGAAATGATTTGGTAGAGCATGGGTCAATTGGAAAATTCGGACACAGAACGCCGAGCCAAGCGCCCAAGCGATTGCCCGCAAGGGTGTCATCATAGCCCGAGCCACCCTCTTAGAATGACGGGTTACGCCAGTGGGGCCCGCGATTGTGGAGCCCAATCAGCGCCTGTTGAACCCGCAAAAAGTTGTCCATGTCCGAAGCCCAATCCCCAAGCACCGCCCTGCCCGATGAAAACCAGCTGATTCACGAACGGCGAGAAAAACTCAAGACCTTGCGGCAACGCCAGGCGGATGGCCTGGGCGTCGCTTTTCCAAACGATTTTTCCCCGCGTGACCAAGCTGCCGGACTGTTTGCCACCTATGAGCAACACGAGGCCGCAGCATTGGCATCGATGGGCGCGACCGTCAGCGTGGCGGGTCGAATGATGCTCAAGCGCGTGATGGGCAAGGCCAGTTTTTGCACTCTGCAAGACGCCTCTTTTGGACCCAGCGGTGGCCGGATCCAGGTCTACGTCAAGGGCGAAGATGTGGGACTTGCGCTGTACGAAGACTTCAAACATTGGGACTTGGGGGACATCGTGGCGGCTGAGGGAACGATGTTCAAGACCAAGACCGGAGAGCTGTCGATCCACGCCACGCGTGTGCGCCTGCTGACCAAGAGCCTTCGGCCCATGCCCGACAAGTTTCACGGCATTGCCGACCAGGAAGTCAAATACCGCCAACGCTACATTGACCTGATGACCGATGAAGCCTCGCGCAAGCGCTTTGTCGCGCGCAGCAAGGCCGTCAGCGGCATCCGCGAGTTCATGGTGCAGCATGATTTTCTGGAGGTGGAAACCCCCATGCTTCACCCGATTCCGGGGGGCGCCAATGCCAAGCCGTTTACCACCCACCACAACGCGCTGGACCAGCAAATGTTCTTGCGCATTGCGCCCGAGTTGTACCTGAAGCGCCTGATCGTGGGCGGCTTTGACCGCGTATTCGAGATCAACCGCAATTTCCGCAATGAAGGCATTTCGGTGCGCCACAACCCCGAGTTCACCATGATGGAGTTCTACGCGGCGTACTGGAACTACCAGGACCTGATGACCTTCACCGAAAAGCTGGTGCGTGACGCCGCCCTCAAAGCCACGGGCAGCCTGCAAATGAGCTACGGCGGCAAGCCGGTCGACCTGGCAAAGCCCTTCGAGCGGCTGACCATCATTGAGGCAATACAAAAATACACCGACGCGGGAGACAACGTCTTCAGCGCCGAGTGGCTGACCAATGCCGTGCGAAAGCTAGGCATGACCGAAGCCAAGCACCACCTGTCCACCCGCAGCTTGGCCAGTTTGCAAGTGCTCTACTTTGAAGAAACCGTCGAAGACAAGCTCTGGCAACCGACCTTTATTTGCGAGCATCCGATTGAAATTTCGCCGCTGGCGCGCGCCAGCGATACCAAGCCCGGCGTCACCGAGCGTTTTGAGCTGTACATCACCGGCCGTGAATTTGGCAATGGCTTTAGCGAGTTGAACGACGCGCAAGACCAAGCCGCCCGCTTTCACGCCCAGGTGGCGGCCAAAGAAAACGGCGATGACGAGGCCATGTACTACGACCACGACTTCGTTCGCGCCCTGGAATACGGAATGCCTCCCACGGGCGGCTGCGGCATCGGCATTGACCGCCTGATGATGCTGTTGACCGACAGCGCCAGCATCCGCGACGTGATTTTGTTCCCGGCCTTGCGACGCGAGGTGTGAAGCCGCTGCCCTATTTGCAGGCTTATCCAGAAAGCACGCGC
>Ga0214921_10002162_pt1 | contig 32341 bp, 28 predicted proteins | sample LL1505_MetaG_FD_177992 | JGI IMG/M metagenome (GOLD analysis project Ga0214921, IMG submission 177992) | Freshwater microbial communities from Lake Lanier, Atlanta, Georgia, United States - LL-1505 | ecosystem: Environmental > Aquatic > Freshwater > Lake | place: USA: Georgia | collected... | reverse complement strand
AGAAATAAAAGAAATAAAAGAAATAAAAGAAATAAAAGAAATAAAAGAAATAAAAGAAATAAAAGAAATAAAAGAAATAAAAGAAATAAAAGAAATAAAAGAAATAAAAGAAATAAAAGAAATAAAAGAAATAAAAAAATATGATTATAATATTATCACGTTTGGACATGAGAGAGGAAATTGATATGTGACAATAAAAAAATTATAATTATATATTATATAATAATCTAATAAATGAATCAAAATAACTTATATATACTTCTAATAATTGCAACAATTGTTGCATTATTACCTATATTTTTAATAAAAAAATATATTATCACAAATAATATAAATTTTATTTATATGGCAATAATTTTTTATATAATATTGATGATATGTTATATTAAAATATTTAAAATAGGTGAAATATCATCTTTATATACAATATTACAAATTACACAAATTGTTGTTGTAGTTATTGGAGGTTTAATATTATTTGGAGAAAAATTAACAAAAAATAAATTAATAGGTTTATGTGCATCAATAATTGCTATTATTTTTCTAATAAATTAAGTAAAATATAAATATATTTTTATTCTAAAATTAATTTATAAATGAATAGAAATGAAATATTACTATTAATATTGGTTTTATTATTAATTGTACTATATATTAAAAATAATAAAAATATAAAAGACAATTTTACATCTAAAGAAAATTTACAAAAAACTGAAATAAAACAAAATGAAATATTATTTCGTGAAATGTCAAAAGGAGGTATAACAGATGCATATAATGATGTTATTATAGATAATACAAAAACTATTATTTTTGATACACATTATAAAATAAAAGTAGATAATAATGATACTATAAAAAACTTAATAATTGAGTTAGAAACAATAAATCCATATGATTTATTAATACTTGGAAAAGATTATGATTATATTTCAGAATATGATACATTATATCATTATATTATTGTTAAAGGTGTTGATATTGATTATAAAAAATTAGAATTAATGGCACAAAAAAATATAAGTTATGCAAAAATAAAAAATATCATAGATAATATTAGAAAATATGTTGAAATAGTTAAACATAAAGATCATAGATCATGGTAATTTAATAAAATTAGATAAAAAAAAGAATCTATTATCTAAATAAATATACTAGTTAATTAAATCAAAATATTTTATATTATTGCTAATAATTGTAAAATTATGTTCTTCTTGTAATTTATCAAAATCAATTGAATCTAATTCTTCATTATATTTATCTAAAAATTTTATGGCATAATTACGTGAAAATATATTAAAATTAGATTCCCTATATTTTTTATAATGAATAAATATAATATCATCATATAAATCTAATTTAGAAACATCATTCTCATCAATTTTGTCGGTTATATTTATATACATGTCTGCACAATTGATTACAAAATAATTAACAATTGATTTATAAATATCATTAAAGTTATTTGGAATTATACAAGCAGTATTACATACTGTTATATATTGAAGATCTGAATTTAATAAATTTTCAAACAATATTTTGTAATTCATTATTTTTTTTTGTGTTTCATTTTTATATTTAATCATATTGAAATAATTAATCTTATTAGAAAATTTATAATTAAATTTATTAAATCTTTCAAGATTATCTAATATGTCAGTATGTAGACATAATATTTTATTAATATTTAGATCTATATTAATCATACGTGTATTTAATAGATTTGATGCAACTAAATTTCTTTTTAAATTATATGAAAAATTATTATATATATTTCCTATTGTAGTTTTTCTAATATGTGATTTAAATTTATTATAATGATCAAAATTATTAAGTAAATCCTGTATTTTATATTTTAATAATTGTAAATTAGATAAATTATCATCAATAACATCAACAAAAAATATATCATCTTCATATAGTTTTTTTATATTTGATTCATTAGTAGTTTCTGATATGATTAAAGTATTAAATTGTAATATTTCATTAAGTTTATATGTTTCTAATATAGAATCATATTGATTATGTAGATTTAATATAATTTTTGCTTTTTTAATATGATAATATAAATTATCTCCGAATAATTCATGTCCAGTTGCTATTATAAAATTTTCTTTTGATAATCCATCTAATATTTTTTTACGTCTGTCATTTAATGAACCAAAATATAAAACATCATATGAATATTCTGGTATAAATTCTATTAATTTATTACTTATAGGTAATAGTTGATAAGATACAAAATTTTCAAATATATTATTATAATAAATAAAGTTTGATAATGAATAATCAAATGTTAATACAGAATTTTTTATATCATTACTTATTTTACCTATAGTATTTCCGCTTTTACTAATTTGTTGTAATTGAAAAATAATATAATTTTGTGGCATTTGTAAATTATTTGGACATAATATAATATGCATTTTATCTGTATTAATAATACCATCACTAATTACACATGAAAAATTTAATTTTTTTAGTTCATCTAATAGATTATTTGCAATATTCATGGTATATCTATTAGATACTATTATAATATCAGAGTGACAAATTACAGTATCAATATTCATAATATTTATATTAAATAAAATAATATTTATATCTATTATTATTCTGTAATATATTCTTTATGTTTATTCTATTTTATTTTGTTTTGTTTTATTTTATTTTATAATGTATCATTTAATTAGCCAAAAATATATAAAAAATAAAGATAAAAATTAAAGATAAAAATTAAAGATAAAAAATAAAGATAAAAAATAAAATAAATTTATAAAACTTAACGCAATATTAAATATTTTCACCAATATTTTCACCAACATCTTCAACAATATTTTGTTGAATACTATTGAATCGTTCTTCTTGTGTAAAACCACCTGTTGAAAGCATTGCGTCTTGACTCATATTTTGTGGCATAAAACGAACACGATTTATAGCTTGTGATGCAGAACGCATAACATTTGTACACCCTTCTTGTGAACTATGATAATTAATACATGTACGTACATCAATACCGTACCGTTTTCCGGTTTTAACAGCATCGATATTAGTTCCAAGAAAATAAAATACCCAATTGTATTTTTCTTGTTGATGAGTAATCTTTTCAATAACAAGCTTACGTCCAGATTCTCCAGCATATTCTCCATCAGAAGCATTTTCTTCACCATCAGTAAGAACAATTACGACAACACGACCAGGACGTGTTTGTGTGAGTGATGCTAGAAATTTTCCAGTATCATCTATTAGACGACAAAGAGAAGATTGAAGTGCAGTAGATCCTTCTGGATTAATATCATTTGCAGTAAGTGCAAAAGTTTTTCCATCAACATTTTCTTTAATTACTTGATAAGTATTAGAGAAAGTTGCAGCCGTAACTGTAATCTTTCCACCAGTTTGCTCTTTAACAAGTCCAACAACTTGTTGAGCAGTATTTTCGGGATTGAGTGAAAACATTGAACCAGATTTGTCTAGAAGAATGGCAATATGAGTCCATTCAGAATCAAGAGAAATGTTATAAGACATTATTTATATTTATAATCTTACAATAATTGAATATATTTTTCAGATATTTGGATATTCAATTTTTTATAACTCCAATCTCTAAAAATTAATATTTTGCGTTACTTTTGATATATTTTTCAGATAGATAAAGGATAATATTCAATACATAATTTCATATATATCACACTGTATCGATGAATCTGTATTAAAATATACATACGGATCTATAAATAGATTTTGTGGATCATTTGCTGGCGGGTAATCTATAACAAAATTTGGGAGTAAAGATTGGGTTGATACTACGTCTGTAAATAAAGATGGGTGTACAGAATATAATGATATTATATGAGTACCTTCTGGCAAAACTCCTGACCAATTTATAACAAATGTATTATTCTGTAATCCCATACACCATGATGAAAAAGATTTATAATATGGCGATTTATTCATTAATGTACCATCAATATACATATATAATGTTGTTCTCCTAGTTTGACTTATATATTGAGTAATAACGATAGATAGTTTTACAAATCCACCATTTGAATTAAAATATAAAGGATATCGCCCATCAACATTAAGATCTGAATAAAGATTATTTAAACCTATTATATCTGGTTCTATATTAGATAAAGATAGTTGTGTACTAAAACATCTTACCATTAATAAATTATGTGTGTATATATTTGATATTCCTGGAAAATATATTAAAAATTTTTTATTATTTCTATATTTAGATGGTATACAAAAACTGATAACATATCGACCATTTGCATCTATAAAATAAAGTGCGTATGTTAAATCAGTAATATTAAAATAATTGTTATCATTTGAATTTATTATATTTACACCATTGCCACCTGTATTTGTAATATTTGGATCTGATGTATTTGTTGTATATATTTGAAATTTATTAAAAAAAAGTCCTAATTGACCAGATAAATTTTCAACCATATACAACCATATATAACATAAATTTACTGGATAAGCAACTCTAATAACAATACCTGGGTTAAATTTAGTTGGTTCTAAATTATTATTAACAATTGATTGATAATTTATCGGAATTGATATAGAATTATTCATACTACTAAATGGTTTATATACATTATAATTAAAAACTGATCCACTAATATTTAGGTTATTTGTTCCGTCTTTGTAAAAATTTGCGATATATACATAATTAAATTCAGGCGCTACACTATAATAAAAATCTGAAAAATTATTTAAAATATTTAAACACGGATATACATGTAATTTATTTATTAATGGAAAATTATTTATTAATAATTTATTTGTATTAATATTTGTTGTTGATAATGTATATGTTTTAATATTTGTTGTTGATAATGTATTTGTTGATGAATTAAATGTTGCATTGGAATTAGCATATAATATATTCGATGTTCCATCAACAGTAATTAATGCATTTTGTGTATTATCATTTATTAAAACATTATTTAATGGATATGGTTGATTATTTATTGTTGAAATATTTAAATTAACACCAGATATAGTAGAACCAATAATATTAGACCCGCTAATATTAGAAGCAATAATATTAGAACCAATAATATTAGAACCAATAATATTAGAACCACTAATATTAGAACCAATAATATTACCACTAGTATTAATATTACCCGAATTATCTATATTTGTTTTTGGTAAAATTAAATTAACACCAGATATATTAGAACCAATAATATTAGAACCAATAATATTAGAACCAATAATATTACCACTAGTATTAATATTACCCGAATTATCTATATTTGTTTTTGGTAAAATTAAATTAACACCAGATATATTAGAACCAATAATATTAGACCCACTAATATTAGAACCAATAATATTACCACTAGTATTAATATTACCCGAATTATCTATATTTGTTTTTGGTAAAATTAAATTAACACCAGATATATTAGAACCAATAATATTAGAACCACTAATATTAGAACCAATAATATTACCACTAGTATTAATATTACCCGAATTATCTATATTTGTTTTTGGTAAAATTAATTTAACACCAGATATATTAGAACCAATAATATTAGAACCACTAATATTAGAACCAATAATATTACCACTAGTATTAATATTACCCGAATTATCTATATTTGTTTTTGGTAAAATTAAATTATATGCAGTTATATTACCGATTACATCAACATGTGAATTTTCAGTTAATATATTACTTGATCCTGATATATTTTGTATAATATTATCATTTCTAAAAAAACCAGTTGGTGTTTGTATGGTTAGTGTATTATATCTATTTTTCCCACGTGTTACACGTAAATTACATATGTTTCCTGAAAATGTTGTGGTTCCTATTGCATCACAAAAAATAGTAAAGAAAATTGGTGTATAAGTATCTAATATATAATCATATATTGATAATTTTTTTATATCAAAATTTATATAATTTTCATTATTGAAATTTCCAATATAAGTATTTTCTGTTAGCTTATCTTGATATATAATATCATTAGTTAAATTACCAAAATATATTAATGGGTTTTTAATAGCTTTGTCACCATACTGAATGCTAATAATATCAAAAGATACACTTATATAATACCATGATCCATCATTTATACACTCTATCTCATGTTTTATATATGAACCATTTACATTAAATGATAATACTAATTGTTTGTCATTATAATCATAATATAATACAATATTATTATATATAATACCTTTACCTGCATTTCCAGTTCCTGCACCATATGCAAATAAAATACCAATATTATCTAATAAATTTATTGGATTAATATCTGGTTTAAATATAACTTCAAATGTTCCACCATTCTCATTAAAAATATTTAAATCATTATCATTATATATATATATTAAATTAGATTCATTTGTATATGTATAGTTAATATTTGTAATATAGTAAAAATCATTAAAAATATAATCTTTGATAAGTTGATATCCATTATAATCACTATATATATATGTATTATCTATAATAGCACTTTTATTTACATTATTTTGTATAGAATCATCTCCTAAAAATCTTAAATATATTGTATCATTATAATTTAAATCACTAATTTTTGGAGGTATATATTGTGTACTTGTTATTAAACTTGTATTAATATTTAATTTATTTAATGATACAATATCATTTATTAAATCGTATTTAAAATTTTGATTTGCATATAAAGTATTTGATGATCCATCAACTGTAATTAATGCATTTTGTGTATTATCATTTATTAAAATATTATTTAATGGATATGGTTGATTATTTATTGTTGAAATATTTAAATTAATACCAGATATAGTAGATCCAATAATATTAGAAGCAACAATATTAGAAGCAATAATATTAGAAACAATAATATTACCACTAGTATTAATATTACCTGAATTATCTATATTTGTTTTTGGAAGATTTATATCATTACAATTTATATCATTACAATTTATTTGATTACTAACAATATTATTTGTAACAGTTATATTTGATAAATTAATAATATTTTGTATATTATCATAATTTGATGTATTTATACCATTTATTTGGTAACCATCTGGTGAATACAATAATGCACCATTATTTGCATTTAAATTATTAATATTTATTGTTCCTAAAAATAAACCATCACTTGTATCTCCAATATTATAATTTCCTAATGTTCCCATATATTAATATTCATATTTTTAATTTATATTTTTGACAAATTATTTTTGACAAATTATTTTTATAAAAAAAAATTGAATATATAATATTAAAATCAATAATATAATAAATATAATAATTATAATAATTATAATAAATATAATAACATATATATGTCTATTTATGACATTAAAAAAGAAGATCTACAAGAAAAATATAAATATTTATTAAAATATTTTTGTTATGTTAATTCTGATAAATTATGTAATGAACTTAGTTATAATAAATCTGGATGTTGTATTAATTGCAAACATATAATAAGAAATGAGATGTTTGATTTATTAGAACAATATAATACAAATGAAAGAATTATATTTAATAATATAAAAAATCTATTAGATATACATAATAATATACCAAATAAAGAATATAAAACAAAAAATGTAATAAATATATTTGAAATAATATATTATAATATGTTTTTTATAATAATACATCCTAAATTTTTAATTACGATTACACACAAAATAACTGAAATTATTGGATTAGAAAAAATTTTTGTTATGAATTTTATAAATAAGATAAATTATAAAAAACATATATTCAAATATATGTGTGATATGTATGATTTTATTAATAATTATAAAAAAAATAATATTATTGATCAAAATATGTCAAAAGAAAATATTAAATTATATTTAGATTCATATATTAAATTCATAGAAAATCATTATAATATTAATTATTATAAAAATACAATATATAATGATAATATTGATAATATTGATAATATTGATATTGATATTAATAATATTGATAATATTGATATTATTATTGAATTATAATATTATTTTTATTTATTTACTTTTATTTTTATTTATTTATAAATTATTTACAACTCTACAAATTGCCTTTCTGTCGGAGACGACGCTTGGTGTCTCGCAAAATGTTCTTCGTGTTCTTGGTGAAATCTCGACGCATCATTTCCTTCAAATCACTCTCAGACTCAACAAAGTCCTCAGAACGATTTGCCATCATCGCATTGTATTCTTGCTGTGTCGAGATCCATTCGTCCAACAGCACCTTCCACTGTGCCTCTTGCTGTGGAATACAATAGCCGATACATAATTCATACGATTTTGTTTCACAACAAAAATCTGAATCACCTCCGCCTTGGCAATCATTATAATGAGTTATATTTCTCTGAAGCTCGATAAAGTTATCCATCATTGATTGAAGATCATTCTTGAGACGTGCAAGATGCTCGATGTAAGTAGTAGAGTTCTTGCACAAATGACGAATCCTTGCAAATTCAGCCATATACTTATCAAATGCCGTACGAAAAGCCGGAATGTTTTCAAGAGCCCAAGAGAGACTTGCTGAACGCATGTTGTACACTGACAAAATCTCATCCTTGAAAACCTTCAAAGCTTGCCACCAATGATTGGGATTGCGAGATTCACACTCGTGAATTGTTTTACAATCCCTTCCATGAAGGTAGCAACGTTTGAGCCATTTGTGGTGAGCATTCCTGAATGTTGACTGCAACTTCATTGCAATGATGTCCAGAAAAATTTCCTGCAGACGAGTCTGGAGGGACAAAATGTCTGCGGATTCTCCGAGAATGTGGAGGACGAACTCCATGAACTCCTTGTGGAATCCATCGATCGTCGCAAACGCCATCATGACGATAGAGTTGACAACAAGCGTCGAGATGAAGACAGAAATGGCTTCGGAATCCATGTCTGTGAAACTGTGCAAAAGTATAAAAAGTGTAAAAAAGTGTAGAAAGTTTAGAAAGTGTAGAAAGTGTAGAAAACGAAGTGATTGTTTATAAATCACAAAAAGCTCTAAGATAAACTGTAGTTAGTTGTCTAAGAGCATGATATTAATTAGATATTAAAATCATCAGAGAATTATGAATTTCAATTTTTTTTAATAAAATAGGTAATGAATCTTAATTAGAAATGAATAGTTTTTATTTATAATCAATCATAATGCACTAGAGGATGTAATCTACAAGATGCTTGTATATTTGTGTTGTTTGAGAAAGATTCTTTTCTAAATACTTCAAATTCACGTGGATTACAAGATTCTTTTTTTCTAAATTGATAATTATCATTCATACATACTTTTTCACCAATATTTCCACCAATTGGTTCTAATTCTTGCATATCTAATTCATGTACATCACAAGGATTATTTTCTTCAATTCTATATTTATAATCATCATTATCAAAACAATAACTATAAGCTTCTTTATTAAATACAAATAATGATAATATTAAAATAAAGATTAATCCATATATTATATTATTATTCATTTATTATAATATAAATTAGATATATTTTTTTATTTTTTTTTATTTTTTATTATTTTTTATTATTTTTTATTATTTTTTATAATTTTTGATGACTATTTAATACTAATCCTATATTATATATCTCATCTTGCCAACATGGTTCATTACGCCATGTAACTAATCCTGAATAATTATTAAGACATTTATATGGATAGCATTTAATAGCATCATCGCATTTATAATGTTTATCATTAGAACATCTTACCTGACCAGAAGCATTACGTACAAGACAACCTGAAGGCGCACTAACAAAGTGCATTATATTTTCTTTTTTATAACTCAATAATAATACAATTAATCCAAATATTAATATAAATAGTAATGTTTTCATAATAATATAATAAAAGATTTAAAATAATATCATTATTTTAAATTTATATATTATGAAAAATATACATTATATATCTTTAATACGTAATGGAGCTGGATTTACAAATCAAATTTTTATATTAATAACAGGAATACTTATAACATTATTAAGTAAAAAAAATATTATTATAATTGATGGTTTTTGTTGTGATTATAAAACTCTAAAATCAAAACCTATTTCAGATATATTTGATTTAGAAAAAATAAATAACTTTTTATTTAATAAATATAAAATAAAATTATATGATAAAAATAAAATAAATTTTAAAATAAAAAGTGTATATTATGGAACAAATGATATAAAAATAGATATAACTAATGAAATAATTAACAATTTTTATACTGATAATAAATTTTTAATAAGAAAAAATGTTATTTTTAATAATATTAAATATGATCCATTATATGGTATAAGAAAAAATGTGTATATAACTTATAATTTAGGAGATAATATAGATATTACAGAAATATTTGATGAAAATTTAAATAACGATATAATATTTGATTTATCAAATCAATATTATGATAATACATTTAATTTTATTAATTCAATAAATAAATTATTTTTCGAAGATATACTTGCCAACATCTATTATAATAAATATTATTTAAATATTGCTAATAATTATATTAAACCAATAATTAATAATAGTATTAATATTTTACATTTACGTTTAGAAAATGATGCTATTAATCATTGGTCAAAAATTAATAATATGGATATTAATATATTTTCTGAAATTATTCATAATAAATATATTTATTTAATAAAAAAATATATTAACAAAGATTCAGAAAATATAATTTTATCATATTCAGAGAATAATGCGGTTATTGATTATTTAAAACATAATAAATATAATTATACATTTAATACAAAAAATAAGGAAGGACGTGAGATTAATGCATTAATTGATTTATTAATATCTTTTAATTGTAATAATATTTTTATTGGAAATTTTAATTTAAAAACACTAACTGGTTCTACTTTTTCATATTATATTAATACTAAATTATCAAATAATATAAAAAAAATATTAATTGATTTGGATAATATTACAAGTGAAGAACAGATTTATTAAATCTTTTTTATTGATAAATATTTTAATTATTTTAATTATTTTTTCAGTTAGTTTAAGGATATTATTATAATAAACAATATATATATATATTTTCTATTTTTTTATAATCATAAGATATATGAAAACTTGTGATAGAAATATAATAATAATAATAACAATAATATTGATAATTATATTATGTTCTATGAAATTAAATGAAAATTTTTTTATAAAGAATGATGGAGATAATGTAATTGTAAAATTAAAAAAGAGAATACATAATTATCAGATATATCCACACGACGATGTTAAAGCATTACGTCCTATAGGTATTACAGATAATGTATGTGATATATGTGTATATAAAGATAATATTGGAAATATGAAATATGGTGATTTTATAAAAAAACCCATAAATCAAGAATGTCCTGTAGGAACAGAATATATGAGTAGATGTGTCTATTATGAAAAAAAGTAATTTATTAAAGTAAACTAATTTATTAAAGTAAACTAATTTATTAAAGTAAACTAATTTAATTTAATTTATTCACAATTAGATATAATAATATCTATAAATGGTTTATCATCATTATCTGTTTTTACATTATTTAATTTATCTATAATTTCAAATCCAGAAATTACTTCACCAAATACAACATGTTTACCATCTAAATGAGGTGTATTTACTGTAGTTATAAAGAATTGTGATCCATTTGTGTTTGGTCCAGCATTTGCCATAGATAATAAATATGGTTAGAAAATAAAAAAAATAATTTTTATTTTCTAAGCATAAAAATTTGTTTTTAACAAATTTTTTCGGTCTATTATGAGTTAATTTAAAATTTTCATCATCAAATTTTCTACCATATATTTAATATTTATTTTATATTTTATCACATATCTTTATATTTATAAAGAAACAAAATAAAAAAATAATAGTAAATTAACTTAATAAATTAACTTAATAAATATCATAAACTTTTGCTAAACCGATAGTTTTATCATTTGTTCTAATTACAAGATTACAGTGAATTTGTTCTGGTTTATCAATAAATTCAATTTCGACATCAATTAGTTTTCCATTACCTTTATTATCTAAACTATTTTTGTGCGTTACATAGTTTACTTTATCATTTTTAATATTTTTAAAAACAATTGAATAATATTTATCCTTTGAATGAGCAATAGCATTAAAACCACTTGTAATTAATCCAAAAGAACTATCAATATTATCAAAAATAAATTTAGTTTTTAATGTATTTTTATCTTTTAAATCAAAATATTTATCAACTGTTTGTTCTATTTTTATTGTTTTTATTATCTCAAGTAGATTTTTAGAAATATCAATATTTTTTGTTGAAACAATATTTTCTCCAGTATATGCAGAAATTGGACAAAATTCAATATGTTTAAATCTAAATTTTTTTATACGTTCGGTAAAATCAGTTTTAATCTGATTATAAATATCCATATTCCATTCAATTAAATCCATCTTATTAATACAAACAACAAGCGAACTTATTCCCATACCACGAGCAATTAATACATGTTCAAGAGTTTGACCTTTAAGACTAGATTCGTATTCACCTTTCCGTGCAGATAAAACAATAATTCCGAGATTACAATGACTCGACCCCATAACCATTTCTTGTACAAGATCTTTATGTCCTGGTACATCATATATTTCATATTTTTTTTCTTCATATGAAAATGGATAATTTGTATATCCAAGTGTAATACCTCTCTCTCTTTCAACATCGTCTATATCAAGTAAATATGCTAACCAGAATGATTGTTTATTATTTTTTTCAGATTCACGTTGAACTTTATTTATTTCAGATTCGTCTACAGCTTTAGTATCTATTAAAATTCTTCCAGCTAATGTTGATTTACCTGAATCAACGTTTCCAAGTAATACAAATTTTGTAAGTTGTAATAGTGTTTGATTTTGTTCCATTGATAAAATTAAATATAATATATTAAATATAGTTAAATATATATAATATATTAATATATTCAATTTTTAATGCACAATTTAATCTGTATTATTGGTAATATTGGTGTAGGTAAGAGCACAGTTGCAGAAATATTAAAAAATAATGATTATGTTGAATTGACATTTGCATCTCCTGTAAAAGATATAGCATTAATATTAGGTTTTGATTATAAAGATGTATATGGAACACAAGAAGATAAATTAAAAATAAATGATTTTTGGAGTGTATCCGGACGAGAATTCATGCAAAAATTTGCAACTGATATTATGCGTAATAAATTAAATAAACATATAGATTTAAATTTAGATAGAAAAACAATATGGGTAAGATTATGTGAAAAAAAAATAATCGATCTATTAAATAACAATAAAAAAATTATAGTAAGTGATGGAAGATTTCCAGATGAGATCGATATGATTAAACAATTAGGTGGTAAGATTATTAAAATACAAAGATCGAATAATATTTATAAAATAATTAATCATGAAAGTGAAAATTATATTGATAAAATTAATGCAGACATTGTTATAAATAATGATGGAAGTATAACAGATTTGGAAGAGAATTTAAAAAAAATAACTTTAATTAAATAATATAAATTATGTAGATACCATATCTTTTATCCGCCTGAAAAATATATCAAAAGTAACGCAAAATATTTTTAAATATTTTGCCTTAGGCAAAGTTTAAAATTTAATTTTAAACTTTGTGTTACATGAATCTTAACTGGCATCAGTGTTAAAACACTGATAGGCTGTTAAGGGATAATATAATTAAAATATTTATGAATACAATAAAAATTAATGTATTATTTTTATTTTTAATATTTGTTTTATTAACATTATTGATCATATCTAATATATTTTTATTATTGTTAGTATGTTGTATATTCATTTCACATATCATATTATTCATATTTGATATTTTATTTTGGAAATTATCATTATATATTTCTTTTTCCTCAGATAATACATTAACTTTTCTAATTATACTGTTTAATTTTTTTTCTAATATTAACACTTTATTCATAAGTGTTATATTTAGATCTTGTAAATTTCTTACATTATCATCAGTATTATCATCAGTATTATCATCGGCAGTATTATCATAAGTATTATCATCTATATTATTGTCTGAATTAACATCTGAATTAACATCTGAATTAACATCTGAATTAACATCTGAATTAACATCTGAATTAACATCAGAATTATTTTCTAAATCATTATTTGGATTATAATCTTCGTCTAATGAATCATCAAAATCATCTAATGATATATATAATCTTTTATTTTTAGTAAACATAGGAAATATATTTTTACATTTAGATGATTTTGATGATTTTGATGATCTTGATGATCTTAACGATTTATCAGAAAATTCATTATTAATTTTATTATCTTTATTATCTTTATTATCTTTATTATCTTTATTATCTTTATTATCTATATCATCATAATATAAAGTATAATCAAATTTATAATTTTGATATTGTTCCTTTACTAAATATGTGTGTATCATATAAAATCTAAGATGATTGATAATATTAATAATTTCATCTTCTCTATTTTTATCATAATCATTACATTTTAGATTACAAGTTATTTCTGTATCGATTACATATTTATTTTTATTCAATATAAAATATTTTGGATATAAATTTACATAATTCTGTTGGAGTAAAGATGTATTATATTTATTATTATATTTATTATTATTTTTATTATTATTTTTTTTAGTTAATGTCATACTTATCAAAATGTTTTTATAAGATTTTAATGCAGAACGTCTAATATTATTAATAAGATTTATTTTACATGTATGTATATTTTTATTTATTGTTGTATCAAATATTGTATGAAGATATTGTATATCTATTAGATTAAGATTATTCGTATCAAAATTTAATCCAAAAAAAATACATTCAGGAACATATAGATAATATTTATTTTTGATAAAATATATATTAAAATTTTCAGTTATTTCTGAATTTTTATCAATAACAGATAAATGAGGATGTACAACTTGCATTTTATTTAATAATATATAAACAAAATGATTAATTATTATAATGTAATAATTTCAATTTTTAATTACACCAAAAAATAATAAAAATATACAATTATATAAAAACATTATATATAGACAATATTTATAGACACAAATTTATAGACACAAATTTATAGACACAAATTTATAGACACAAATTTACTCAGTTTCCGCAAGCAGTTCAGGCAAAAGTTTAACTGCATCTGCTAGCATACGAGGATGCGAAGAAAATGCACAATCTAACTTGCCACCAACACGAAACTCACGAAGTGCATATTCAAGCTCAACAATTTGTCCCTTCGAACACTCATATGTATCAAGTGGTTCACCGAGCGTTACTAGTTCAAATGGTCCAATAAATGCAACCATTAGAGAAGATGAATTGTGTTTGTATCCATAACGAATACCTTCAAATTCATCGTCCCAATAACGAGCATCACGACCGGGAAATGTATCCTTGCCAATCATGAAAGGAGTAAATTCCTTGGTAGGAACAAATCCAAGTTCCTCAAGTAATGAACGAATTGGTGTACTTGATGCTTTTTGATCAAGTTTGAAAAAATCACGTCCAGTCTCTTCACGATTCTTCAGAAACTTGAAATACGTTTCATTCATTGTCTTCTTTTCATGTGCTTCGAGATGTTCTCCAACAATAACAGTACCAAAGAGTCCAGTCTCAAGAACTTCAATAGTTCGTCCATCAGTGAAGTGAACGGTAATAGTTGGAGACATCCGCTTTGTTCCAAGCACTACATAAATCTTTCCAGTCTTACTATCCTTCAGAAATACAAAAGTATCAAGAGCTTCTTGTGGAAGAGGTGCACTCTTCAGATAAACCTTCTTAGAAGGTGATTCGGATGACACAAATTGTGTTTCACAGATATTATTCTTCATTTCTGAACTTTCAAAATGCAATGATCTCATGAATGAAATGATATCAGATGCATTCATATCTTTCTGGAAAGTTTGAAGAAAAAACAAATTATCCTTCATACCAAAATTGCGTTCCTTCATCCAACGAAGAAAATGAAACAATTCATCTTCAAGTTGAACATCAGTCTTGTCATGGAAATCAAACACAGGAGTATTGTTTGTAGGAAGCTTTTCCGCCGTAAACTTGCATTTGGGTGCACCAGTTGGAAACAACGATGCAAAACCAAACGCTGTACAGAGCTCAAAATAGCTCAAATCAGAAAAAGAAGAAGAAGTAGCAGTTGCCATTATTGTATTTTATGATTATATATTATATATCTAGTATTACAATGATTTTATAATTTCAATTTTTTTTAATATATATTTTTTAATATATATTTTTTATTATATATTTTTTAATATATATTTTTTTATTATATATTCTTTTTAGAAATTATAAAAAAATTTATTTTTATTCATTGGAAATTGATAAGAACTTGTTATAGATTTTTTCATCAATCGTATTCATTGTAATTAGACGATATACAATAACTTCATTTTTAGTTTGTCCAATACGATGAACGCGTCCAACAAGTTGTTCTTCAATACCACTACAATACATTATATCTTCAAATGGTTCAAAAATAATAACACGATTAATAAAACTAAGATCATGTCCAGCTGCATTTTCTTCAGATGACAAAATAATAACTTGAAATTTATCTTTTTCTTCTGATTGTAAAAACTTATAATATTTTTCAGCAATGATATTAAAACGCTTAAGCGTAACCAATAGATTATCAATCATTTCTGGAAATTGTGTGAAAATGATAAATCTGTCAGATGTTGATTTAATCAAATTGATGAGTGCTTGACATTTTGAACTAGCAGTAATTTCACAAATATCAGTTACAACAATCTTATCATCTTTAGTAATTGATGTACGACATACTGGACAATTGATAGTATCATTTGTTAATAATTGTTGTTTAGTAAAACATTCATCAATACATCTCTTACAGAAATAATGTCCACATTTTTTAAAATATGTGATTGGAACTTCATGTTGCATCATACAAATTGGACAATTATCATCTGTATCAATTTCTTGTCCATTCGATGAAATAATTTTACTGATTGCATTAATAGATTGTGTTGTAAATTCTAATACACTTTTGTGGCGTTGAACATTTTCTTCTTGTTGTTTAATTAATTTTTCATAATGTACAAAACGTTCAAAATATGTATTTCTATCAAATTTATCCCAATTGTCATGAATATTTTTAAGTTGGAAAACAAGTTTCTCAAGCTCTGCAACTTCATTCAGATAAATATCTTTGTATCTCTGTAACATTAATTCTTTTAATTCTTTTGGTGTCATTTTGTTTGCAATTTCACGATTTGCAATAAGATCAAGAGAACCAGTTAGTTTTTGTAGAGATTTAATTGATACAAGAGATTTTGATTCAGATTCATAAATTGTTTGATATACAATATCAAGATATGTTTTAATATTTTCATATTTAATTGGTGGCAAATGATGTTCATCTATTGTATTTTGTTTAGTATTTTTCAAGAATAAATTGATAATTTGATCTTGGATTGCTGGAATATTTGCAATACGTTCATTATGAAAATTTTTTCCAACAAGAAATCTAATTATATCAAAAAGAGATTTTTGTGTAAGAATTGGTGTACCTGTAATACCCCAACGATATGGAATATTAAGACGGATAATCTTATCGAACAAATCATCATGTTGCTTGTACAAAATTGGTAATTCGTCAATTCCAATAAGTTTGTAATTTTTCATTAGTTCGATATCTGATTTACGATATAAATCAATTTTGCGAAATTCACTAAATGTAAACAATGTGATTGGTAAATCACTTAAAGGAATTGATACATGTTTTTCAAATTGTGAAATCCAATGACTTTTCAAAGATACATTTTTAGTATCATCCGGAACAAGAATCATAATCTTTTCATCATCTTTAAGAAAAGCATGATTAAAAATTAATTCAATAATAAATGTAATAAATTGTAGAGTTTTACCGATACCTGGATCATCTGCTAGAATTCCAGATTTTACATTATATAATGGTATATCATTTTGTGTAATAAATTTACGAGAAGTAAAATCATACACAATATCATTATCAAAACCCATTACTAAATTATCAGTGATATGTATATCAATACCTGTTAAATGAATATTTAACATTCGTTTAACATTAAATTTTTGATAATTTTTTAATTGTGTAATAATATTTTGATTTTGAACATAACTAAGATCCATAAGTTTCGGTGCTTTTAGTTCACTGTTAAATAATGTCATACGATATTCATGATAATTCATATCAAGAATATTATTACGAATAAAATATGCTTGTTGAAAAATTAATTCATGTTTTTTTATGAAATCATGTGAAATCAATTCGGGGTGAAAAATTTGATAAAAATATAGACGAACATTATAATCAATATTATCAATATGAAGTGTATAAAAACCACCATAAACGTCCATATCTGACGCAATATCTGGAGAATAGAAATTTGGAAGAGGGATAAAATCAGTCCTTTTGAAAAAAGTTACAAGATCATTGTTTTTACGAATAAAATGTTGTGATTTCAATTCTGTAAAATTTAATGTATGTTTTATTTCACCAATTGTGACCTTAATACTATCAGTGATAGCATTAAAGGGAATGGGAGTAATTTGAAGACGTGGGCAAATGTAATCCATTTGTGAATTATAATTTATATTAATTTATATATTATTATTATACTTATTATATATTATTATATTCAATTTTTTTTAATACACATTTTTTTTAATTAAGCTGATAAATAAAAACTTATGTAATCTTTAATTCATTTAGAAATTCATTTAGAAATTCATTTAGAAATTCAGTTAATACACTTTTATCACTATCATATCTATCATATCTAAATTCTAATAATGTTGATTTATCATTTTTTACTAAATATTCTATAATTTCTCCTTCACGATTATAAACTTTTTTATTATATTCATTATCATTTTTATAAAATATTTTTTTATATATTTTACCATTAATATAATATTCAATATATTCGCCAGATTTTTTATGATCTTGATAATTACATTGTATTCTTATAGTTCCATCCATAAAATATTCCTGATATAATCCATCTAATTTATTAGTTTTATAACAATAAATTTTTTTATTTTCTAATAAATTTTTATTATTAGATATTTTATAATTTTCACATATGTAATGTGTAGGTGAAATTTTATATATTTTTTCTACTAAAATATTATTTTTATTGGTTTTTATACTTTCTATCTTAAAATCATTTTCAAATATTCCTATTTCAGAATGATTATCTGTTATTATTTTATATTCACCATACCGTACATTATTTCTATAAGTATATGTTGAATAATAATCTAGATAATTTGGATCAAAATATTCTATTGTTGTACCATTTAAGATATTATCATCATACGTACTTTCACTTTTTATTTTACCACATATATTATATTTTTTTACCACACCATTTAATTTATTATTTAGATAAAAACCTTCCATTTTTAATATACCAGAGTCATAAAAAGATTTATAATTACCTTCTTTATTACCATTATTATGAAAATATTCTTCTATTAAAATTCCATAATGATTAAATTTTCTATATACTCCACAATAATTAATATCTAAACCTGCAGATCTAAATACATCAACTTTTATATTATCTATTGTATCATAATAATCTAAACATCTTCTAATTCGCGTAACTGGTATTTCTTTACCGATAATAAATTTAAAATTTTTAGATCCAATTCTTATATGAGTTTTATTTGTAAAAATATTATATATTTCTGTAATAATACCATTTTTTATAGATATAGCACATTTGTCAATATATATATAGTATAACATTTTTTATAATAAATATATTTTTATAATAAATATATTTTATACATTATATCTTTACATATTATATCTTTATACATTCAATTTTTATTTATATTATTTTCTATAATCAATTAGAGCTAATGCAAATACACCTAATATTATACCAATAATTTGTATTTTATTAAGATATTCATTAAAATATGCAACACCAAACATTGCCACTATAATACTACTAATAATATTCCATCTAATATTTGTTTCACCTATACCATAATGTTCTGTTTTTAATACTTGAGAAAATAATATTGGTTGTAATGAATATACTAACATAGCTAATATAATAAATTTTAATTTATTATTTATGACAAAAAGTTTCATAGAACTTTCCATTATAACATCAATTATTGTCATTAAAATAATATAAAAATATGATATCATATAAAATATAAATATAATAAATAATTAAAAAAATTGATTATTAAATTCTATCAATAATATAAATTATATATTTAATATAAAATAATATGAATATAATCGATGATATTAAAGATTATATTTCTTTGACTTATACTAATAAATCAAAAGATATTATTAGTAAATTTCCATTAAAATATCTAAATAAGTTATTGTCGATGTATACTAATCAAAATGAAAATATATTTAATGAATATATAATTTTTACAATGGTTGATGGTAATATTGAAATAACAAATAATTATTCAACTATATCTGATAAAAATACATATCAAGTAATATATTTTGATACAAATGAAAAAAATTATATATTTCAAGCTTTTGCTTTTCAACAAATATATGAACTTATCATAATCAATAGTAATAAATATATATTTATACCTATTATGTTTTCATATAAAGATTCTAAAATTGGTCACGCAACAATGTTGGTGATAGATAGAATAAATAAAATTATAAGATTTTTTGATCCAAATGGTTTATCACGTGGTAATATAAATTATATAATTATTGATAAATTTATGAAAACATATTTTGATATTTTTAATATTACATTTGATGAAAATTATAATTATGTAGATCAGAAAGAATGGATGAATATAAGAAATGATAATGACTATAAAAATTATATATTAAATTCTAGTTTGTTAAAAAATGAAAATATAAATAGTGGTCATTGTATGATTTTTATTCTTTTGATTTCTCATATTTTAAGTAAAGATAATCATGAATTATCTGAAATTATTACTGAAATAAAAAAAATAAAACATTGTGAACTATTAGATATTATAATGGGATATACTGAACGCACAATCGAAAATTTTAATCTCATTAAATAAATTTTAATCTCATTAAATAAATTTTAATCTCATTAAATAATTTTTAATCTAAATAAATAATTTTTAAATAATTTTTAATCTAAATAAATTTTGATTTTATAAATCTTGCAATAATTTTATCTTTTTCTTTTTCTTCTTCTGGTAAATCACAATATTGTGTTTCTGCTAATTTATTTCTATTACTATCATTTAATGGTTTTGCAGATTTAATATAATCATTATTTTTCCAAGGTTCATTATCTCGCCAATATGTATAATTTTTGATCCATGCTCTGTGAACATAATCTGCTAATTTTTCTTCTGTAATATTTTTTAATTTTTCCATTGTTTTTACTTTTTTTAATACATAACAAATAGAAACAACCAGATTATCAAATCCAAAACATCCTTCTTTTAGAGGAAATATTTTCCATCCATTTTGTTTAGAATTGTATGCATGTAATTCTTGAACAACATCTTTCAACATAAATTTTTTATCAAAACCAACATCTTCTGAATAACTGTAAGATTTATAAGCAGATTCATCTGGCATTTTTATAATAATAAACAAACTGGCTATTTAATAAACAATTATATAATCAATTTTTATACAATAGTTATTCCAAATATTTTATCTAATGCTAATACAAATATTATATCTAATACAAATATAGCTATCATATTTGCTGTTAATGTTGATGATCTATGTAACAATTCTTTACCAGGATATTTTTTTTTAAGAAATTCATATATAATTTTGTGATAATCATATAATATTAAACCAGACATAAGTAATATAGAACTTTCTAAACAATGAGCTATTAATTCTTTGGTTATCTTCATAAATTATATATTGAAAAAAATAAAAAAATATTTTATATGATATGTTGATTATATATTTCTATATTACCAATCTGTTTATCATTTACAAAATTAATTATATAATTTGTAAAATAGTTATATACGAAAAAATTTCCTTCTTTAATACCATTATTGTGATAAAATTCATGAGTTACATTACCATATGAATCATACATCTTTTGAATACCTGTAAAATTAATTTGTGTATTACGCTCCTCATGTGGTGAGGAGCCTAATAGGTCAAGCGTATTACGCTCATTGCCATGTGAGGAGCCTAATATGTCATGCATATTACATTTTTTTTTATAGATTGTTATATATTTACCATCAGAAATATCATCATCAAAATAATCACTAATATCTATTTTAATTTCATTAAAAAATAATTTTTTACGTAATTCTTGTAATCCTCTTTCCATACTTTTATAATATGTACATAAACCAATATCTATTACTGTTTGTTGTTCACATAATATATAATCTATATCATTTCTATTAGTAATAACATTTCCATTAAAATCATATACCTCTAATAACTTAAATTTATCTGTTAAATAAGTTTCAGTTTCAGGAATATTATTTATATAATTTAATGGTAATGGATCGCTAAAATTCATTTTTTCAGTTGAAGAAATTGAATCGCCTAAAATTTCAATTTTGATTAATCTATCATTATTCTCACTAAATGCAGTTGTATAACCGATACTCTTTTGTCGATACATATTATTGTTTTATATTTATTTATATTGATTTATATATATTTATTTATATATAGTGTATATCAAATAATATATTATTTTATCAATTTTTTATATTACACCTTTTTAATTTAGAATCTAAATTCTTCATCAGCATCTAATGCCCATTGGAATTTCTTTTGTAATGCTTGATTAAATACTTTTTCAATAGGTATATTAAATTTTTTTATAAATGCAATTGTTATTCTGGGATCAATATAATTCTGTTTACTTGTTCCTAATGATATATTTTTCATTTCTTGTTTTAATTCTTTTTTAACTTTTGCTTTTCTTAATTTATCATTAAGTTTTGCTATTTTTTCTACTTTTTTGTCACTAGTCGATTTTTTAGCTTTTCTTAACTGTGATTTAATTTTTTTGATTTGATCATCTATTTTCGTTACTTGTCCTTTAAAAGATTTACCAACATTTTTTTGATGATTTAATTTCTTAGCAACTGTAGCATTCGCCTTATTATATTCATCAATTAATAAATTAATATCATTTGATCCTAAATATTTATTAATTATTTTTTTTAATTCTTTTTGAAACAAATAACTTGCATTATATGTTCTGAATGTTTTTGCTGTTAATTCTTTCATAAAGGTTTGAAGATATTTATTAACATCATTTGCTATAATTAAATCAAATATATTTTGATCTTTTTTTTTATCTTGTAAAAATTCTATAATATTCTTATATATGAGTTCATCTACTTGTAGTTTATTATAATATCTTACTGAGTCTTTTCCAAGAAAATCTAATTCTATTGTATTATTTTCTAATAATTCAATATGTTCTTTTCTCAATGTTGTTACACCAACTGTGTCTGCAGTATCTTCACCCTTCTCTCCTCCAACTCTTAATGCAAAACTATCAATAAAGTAAAATGCAGTCGAAATTTGTCTCATTCTAATATCTTCACTTTGTAAATTTTTATTATTTTCGTTTCTTATAAATTCTATTTTTCTTTTTAATTTTCTAGCGAGATCAAATTTTTCTCTATCACTAGATGCTTTAAAATCAGAGTGAGATCCTAACCATAAATATTTAGTTTTTCCAGTTATCATATCCTTCCAACTAGCTAACCATTCAGCATGTCTATCATGAACTATTTTACCCCATTTATGTCCATTTAATGTTGGTGGAATTTTTGCATCTTTACTAAGATTAAGTGTTACATCTTCTGGATATATTCTTGGTTTTATTTTACCAATATTTGGATTATCACCTCTACCAAGAAATATTCCAGGTGGTTCCATACGATAATTTCCAACTGGTTGTGTTTTTCCATCTACTATTGCTATTTTATATTTCTCTTCTTCTTTTGCATCAATATTATAATTTATTCTATTCATTGCTGATTCTATAGGATCTATTATATCAACAGAATTATTATTATCTGTTATAGATTCTGTTGATAATATTATATTTTTTTGTAAATTTTTTTGTTCAATTAATATTTGTTTATATTCACTAAAATCACATTCTTCTAAATTTTCTATTTTTGATTCTTTTCCTAATAATTTTTTCCAATCATTCCAAAAATTTTTATTAAATGTTTTATTTTGTATATATTCAGTATCAATATATTTTGCATACATCATTGCAACTTCTTCTTGTTTTGGTTCTAATTCAATAAAATTTTGTCTAAATTTTAATTTTTTATTATGTGGTTCATATTCTGCAGGAAATAAAACACCATTGTGTTCAAGAGTTGTCCATTTAAATGAACCACCTTTTTGTGTTTTTTTAGATGTATTTTTAGACATATTTTTAGACAGATTTTTAGATAAATTTTTAGACATCTTTTTAGATAAATTTTTAGATATATTATTTTGTTTTATAGTAGTATTTGTTATATTTAATTTATTTTTATTATATTCATTAATAAATAAATTTAATAATGTATTATTATTCATATAATATTAGTTATAAAAAAATTAAAATTAAAATTAAAATTAAAATTGTTTTTCTTTGTAATAAATCTAATGATTTCTAATTAATAAAAAAATTAAAATTGTTTTTCTTTGTAATAAATCTAATGATTTCTAATTAATAAAAAAATTAAAATTGTTTTTCTTTGTTATATTTCTTAAGTGTCTCAATATAACTAAGAATCTTAGTCTGATTTGTTTCAATCTTTCCATTTACAAAATTATTCATAATCTGATCAATCTCATCTTGTTTACCTGTAATATTACCTCCATATCTCTCAAAGAATGATATAAATTGTTGAGCAACTACACAAGGTGAATAATAATCTTCTGGTATCTTTTTGATTTTTTCCATATCAGGAATAATTCCAAAAATCTTTTCATAAATACCAGAAATCATCTTATGATCACAATATTTAAATTCAAAAATCTTATTTACTCTACGATCTCGAAACAGAGCCATATCTTCAATATTACTTGAAGAAAATAATTTTTCAGGATCATTAAGAATAATATAGATATTTAATCCTTCTTTTGATCCGGTTCCATCAAGTACAGTTAAAAATTCGTGATAAGAAATCTTTTCTTTCTTTTTTTGATTTCTTCCATAATTATCATATGAATCATAATCTTTCTTCTCTTTCTCTTTTTCTTTTTCTTTTTCTTTATTTTTTTATTTATCTTTATCTTTATCAGTTTCATCATCTTTACCAAGTTTGCTGAAATAATGATCAAAATCATCAATCATTAAATCACCCGTTTTAGTATCCATTTTTTCTACAAGATTTTTAAGATCACCAGCACTTGATTTTTCAAGATCTAAAGCATAAATATGTTTTTTAGATTGATTCGAATATGCGAGAGCAAGAGTAGTTTTACCAGTTCCCGGAGGACCCATAAGAAGTGTTACATATTTGTATCTTTGTCCATGATCGATATAAAATTGACGATTATTACGAAAGAAATCAAGAGAAACAACAAATTCTTGAACAAGATTGTCACGCAGTACGATACTATCAACCGATGAAGGAGATAGAATATCTTGAGGTTCTTTCCATCTGTCACCTTCGTTAACATAGATCTTTTGTTTCCATTCATCCCGATTAGTATTATACATACGAACAGCATATTCATGCAGTTTTACAAGAATGTCTGAATTAGGATTTTCATCAAAAGTTTCAAATTGATATGTGATATTATCACGTTTAGTAGATTCAACATCACCATTAATTTCAATTTGAATTTTCTTTTTACGACAAGTAATTTCATGATCTTCAAATTTAAAAATCATATCATCACCCATAATTGGACCAACTGAAAATTTAATTTTTTCTCTGTCATTAAGATTAAATTCTACCAGTTGTTTTGATTGTTCAGGATAATAGATTTCATTATGATTACCATCTACAACAATATTTTTTACTCTCTTACAATATTCAGATGCAAGAAACCATTGAATAGGAACAAATAATTGTTGATTCTTTTTGAGTTCGGAAGTAATCAAACTAACATCCATTGTAATTCTATATTTGGGCTTATATTTTGTTAATTTTTTATAGGTAAAATCATAAACTGTAAAGAGTGGTCCCGCAACAATCTTTCTGAAATATCTCTTAATAATATCAAAAATATAAATACGAAAATTTTCAACAGATGTAGTAATATTTGTGGAAAATGCAGTGAAAAAAGAAATAGCTATAAGTTGAATAAACATAAGAACTGTTTGTAATACAAATGATGAATCTGTAAGACCTTCATAGATTGAAGTATTATTTTTTGAGTGCATCATCGATTCAAAATGTCGTTGAATATTTTGTCCAACCATCATGGTAGACATTGCTTGATTCGGATTAAATGCTGGCATTGACATAGTCATTTTATATAATAATATATGTTCATATATATGATATATAGAGAATTATAGATTCAATTTTTTTGAAAGAAAATTATTGAGTTTTAAATGAAACAATTTTTTTGAAAGAAAATTATTGAGTTTTAAATGAAACAATTTTTTTGAAAGAAAATTATTGAGTTTTAAATGAAACAATTTTTTTGAAAGAATAATTTTTTTATATAAATATCTATTATATGATAAAACCTAGTACATTTAGATATATTATGGGAAATAAAAAATATGTAAATTTATTAAATAATAATAAAATAAATAATAATAAAATAAATAATAATAAAATAAATAATAATAAAATAAATAATAATAAAATAAATAATAATAAAATAAATAATAATAAAATAAATAATAATAAAATAAATAATAATAAAATAAATAAAAATGCATTACTAATTGGATGTAATTATATTGGTACGGAATATGAATTAAGTGGATGTATAAATGATGCACAAAATTTACAGAACAAGTTAATATCACAATATAAATTTAATAATGTAAAAATATTAACAGATAATACTTCACAAAAACCAACAAAGAATAATATAATTAATGAATTTAAAAATTTATTAATTAATGCAAAATCAGATGATATATTATTTTTTTCTTTTAGTGGTCATGGTTCACAAACATATGATCAATCTAAAGATGAAAAAGATAATCGCGATGAATTAATTGTGCCAATAGATTTTAATTATATAATTGATGACGAATTAAATAATATAATTAATAATTATCTTAAAAAAGATGTTAATTTATTTGTATTATTTGATTCGTGTCATAGTGGTACAATGTTAGATCTTAAATATGAATATCAAACTAATACAAATAAAAATATAATAAATCCTAAATATAAAAATACTGTGGGAAATATTATATTTATTAGTGGATGTTTAGATTCACAGTATAGTGCAGATGCATATATCAATAAAAACTTTCAAGGAGCAATGACATGGTCATTTTTAGAAACTATAAATAAAAATCCATCAATAAAGTGGTTTGATTTAGTAAATAATATGTGTTCATTATTAAAATCTAATGGATATACACAAACACCATATTTAACATCTGGAAACTTGATATCTAACAATAAAAATTTTTTCTAATAATTTAGATCTTGAAATAAAATATTTTGTATTATATTTTAGATAATAATTTAGATAATAATTTAGATCGTGAAATAAAATATTTTGTATTATATTTTATGAAAATAAATAAAAAGAAAAATTATATATATATAATATTATCCTTTAATTTTTCATATATTTTTTTAATATAAAAAAATTGAATAATATTTATGTCTAAACAATTTATATATTAAATTATTGATATATAAAAATGGCTTCTGCTATATTGACTTTATTTCGCGCATATACTGCGCAATCTGATATTCATACCGCATTGAGATGTGTTATTGAGCAGTTAAATGTTTATCCCCACATTGCAAAGTTGAAGATTACACCAGAAGAAATTATTGTTCTATCTACAACGTTTTCAAAGATTGGACAGTTTTTCCAAATCAAGTTTCCTTCTCTATCAGTATCGTCTTCTGTTCAGTCGATGAAAATCACATCTTTCGCAGAGATGTTCTATGCAATTCAACAGATGCATATCCATCAGAATGTTGATTCATCTCTGTATGAGGCAGCATATCCCAAAATAGTGAAGACTCCTATTTGTCAGTGTGTCTATCATGAAGAAGAACTGTTTGATCATTTACATATTTGTGCCATTATCACCGGTATTTATGCAATTCGCTTAAATTTTAATGTATTTCACGCATGTCTGACAGGATTGATGCATGATATTGGTAAACCAGCATGCATTCGCATATTTGATGGAGGAAACATTGGGTATCCTTATCATGGAGAGTACGGTTCTATGATTTTGGCACGGCTTTACACAAAAGATTTTGAGGAGTTCATCACTCTTTCCGAATATGAAGAAACGTTGCGTTGCATTTCTATTCATATGTGTTCATATCATATTTCAGATTTCCAGTCAAACTGGAGTAATGAAAGAGTGAATTCAACACGTATAGAGTCACATTCAGTTAAGTCTCTTATTCAGTTGTTGCAATACGGTGATGTGTTTGCTGCAATTAACAAGATGGATGATAAAAATGATTTTATCATGTCTCGTACACTTTATGCGAATATGCTGTCTGACCAATATGAGACAACAAAAACAAAGTATGTTCTTCTTGTAAGAGGTCGTTCTGGTTCAGGCAAGTCTTATTTTGCAAAGTATTTTAATGATTTAGCGAAGACTTTGGGTTTAACAGTAAAGCATGTTGAGCGTGATCTGTGTATTGCAAATGTTGTTCGAAAAATGCGGGGACTTGATGAGATCGATTATCGTCCTGTTTCCTCTGAATATGACGATTTGTATCGTTATTATAAGGATAACAAGCTTGGTCGAAATGTAAACGAATATATGCTACAACAAATTCGGCATTCGATTGATACGTTTGATATCACAATAATTGATACACAGATGACTTTGTTCCGAGGAGTTGAACAGATTATTCCCGCAAACATTTCAAACTGTGTAGTCATTGGATTTGATATTTCACGCAATATTTTACTTTCAGATGATGGAAAGAATGGATGTACTTTGCAATCACAACTTGAATTATTTGGATCATCTAGTATATTATTGCCTCTTGATATGTCTAGTGTAAATATTTTTGCATTGTCAAGTTCATATACGCATAATGCAAAGCCAATTGGCTTTTCATGTGATTTTGTGTTCAGCATTGGTTATAATGATCAGTTTAATGGAGACAAATCAATTGGTCTCGGCTATTTTGGTGATTTCTTTCAGAGAATCATTCAAACTACGCGTAAGCTAAATCTTTCCAATATGTCTTCGTTAAACATTAATACTGATTCTATGAATTTGGTTCAGTATGTGAATCATCTTTACCAGATAAATGATAATTCGTATGAAGGTGTTTGTCAGATTTTGCGTGCACAATTGTATCATGTTGGTTGTCCATCTCAATTGAAGGGTACTATTTATGAAAAAATGGTTATGTCTATAAAGTATCTCGATCATAACAATAATTGGAATACATGGGGTCGCGAATCTCGTGGCACAACTCTTATTATGATTGATGGTGTTTGGCAGTGGCATAAGTATCTGATGCAACGTGGAGCAGAGATGGTTACAGGAATGCAAATAAAGAGAGGTATTGATAAGACTGATAACATTGATACTAAGATGGATTTTAAGGCATCTCACCTTTCGCAAAGTCAGCAGTCTTTGATTCAGGATTTACGTGTTGGTAATCCGGTTAACTTGGCTGTATCTTTCAAGAAAGATGGTTCACTTTTGTCATGCTGTTTGTATACTGGAGATAGAGCAATACTTATGCGACAAATTATTTATGCTCATTGCGATGAGTTCACTAAGACAGTTATGACAGAGTATGATAAGATTTCGGGAACTCAAGATGTATTTGTCTTCCAATCACAATCAACTCTTTTCATAGCAGATAAGATGTATGATTACACAACCACTGCTATTTTTCCAGAGGCTGATCCGACGTTGAATCCGATTAAGAAAATTAAGACATACGGAAATACATTCTTTTCTTGTATGTCAAAAATGTTCTCAAGAATGGCAGGTTCTGTAAAGATCGTATTGGGTGAGACAATCTGTGCCAATCGTACTGAGTCTTATTCCGGAAAAATCCATACTGAGTTGGCAATGTCTTATCCTTCATCAAGTTTTACCATCCTATCAATCACAACTATTTCCGACAATTCATATACGGTGTTACCTCACTATCTTTGCTCCGATTTGATTTTTGATGCTGGATTTATTGAGCCCGCTTTTTGGATGGTTGATTCTGTCGAGAAGATGGATAAGCTCATTCAAGATGTTGATGAATATATTTTTCAGAGAAAGACGCTTGACGATTTCTATCTATCTCATCCACCATCTAATAAGTATTCATATGAACAAGTGATTGATTGTGAGGGTTTTGTAGTTTATGATACTACAAAAGGAAATTCTTATGGAAAGATTAAGACTGATTCTTATTATAAGTCTCACAAGTTGCGTGATGATAATATCCCTTTCTTGTGTGAGCTTAATAATGTTGCGGGACACATCTTTCCTTTGGCTCGAATAGTTGCCACTACAATTACACAACTTGAGTCTGAGCTTACAACAATTAATAAGGAACTGATAAACCTTATTTCATCGGATGCGATGACACAATATCTTAATCCAAAAGCGAAGAATGGATTTGATAAGCGTCCTAAGGATGTCCAGTTTAAGATTATTATTAATATTGCAAGAGACAAGTACGCAGAACTTGGCTTTAACATTTTTCAGACTCACTTTCCATCACTTGTTTTGTCAGATGATATGAAGTGCTTTATTGTGAACTATTCAATGAAGACTGAATTATGGTTGGATGAGCCAAAACAGATTAATGATGAGTTGAGATCGATTCTTGTGACACACCTCGTAGGATGCTCACATTAAATATTTTTTTATTTTGTTGTGAAAAAATTAGTTAGATATACATCATATTTATATGGTAAATAATTATTATCTTTAATTTCTATTCTTGATATATTAATAATATCTCTATCAAATACATCTCGTGATTCTTTTATTCTATTATTAATTTTTTCTTCATCTGTAAAATTATTATTATTAAATTCTTGATGAGCAAAATTCTGTATTTTATTTTTAATTATATTACTATCTCCAAAATAGGATAAATGCCATCCACCATTTTTAATTAATTTACAATTAAGAAATCTAATATCATTACATGATTTATTTAATTTTTTTAATGTTTCATATGATAATATTTTTGCATGATACCATTTATTATTTAATAGTGTATTTAGATTATAATAATACATATCCATTTCTAATGAATAAACATCTACTTTAATATTATTATTTTTTATAGTTGTTAATATTGTTGGATCGGGTATTTCATCTAAATCAGTTATAGTAATAACATCATTATCATTTAGATTTAATCTATCAATAGCTTTTTTAATACAATCTCTATGATATATTTCATTTTCCCATTGTTGATTTTTTGTGTAATCTATATCTGGATATTTATGTGGAAAATCTGATACAATAACGTGAATAATTTTATTATTACAAAAATTAAACATTTGTTTATTATCATTGAAATATAGCGGTTTTTCTTTACCGGAAAATGTATATTTTGCTTCTACAATTACAAAATAATCGACAATATCTTTTAATATATTTAATCTATAATTTAACATATCAAGTTCATTATAGAAAATAAAACAATCAACAATTTTCATTTATATATTTATAATTAAATAATTAACGTTTAATATATTTATTACTTATTTTATTACTTATTTTATTACTTATTTTATTACTTATTTTATTACTTATTTTATTACTTATTTTTATAAATAAAAAAAATTAATATATATCAGATTATAATTTTAATATTTATAATAAAATTTATAAATATAATGTCTATATCACAAATAATATAAATATATAATAATACAAATATATAATAATACAAATATATAATAATACAAATATATAATAATACAAATATATAATAATACTAAATTTTTATCTGAGGAGCTGTTTATTAATTACAACATTTCTTTTTTAATCTTTATATTTGTATACATATATAATATATATTATTTTTTCCTAATATATGCTTATTTAAAAAAATTTTATATATCCCCTTTAATTCATAAAAATACATTAAATTTTTATAAACTACATATTTTTTTTATAAAATACAAATACATCAATCCTTCATAATTA
>Ga0214921_10002160_pt1 | contig 32362 bp, 30 predicted proteins | sample LL1505_MetaG_FD_177992 | JGI IMG/M metagenome (GOLD analysis project Ga0214921, IMG submission 177992) | Freshwater microbial communities from Lake Lanier, Atlanta, Georgia, United States - LL-1505 | ecosystem: Environmental > Aquatic > Freshwater > Lake | place: USA: Georgia | collected... | reverse complement strand
CAATAGGCTTTTTATTACTTTTTCTACAAGGTATCTCAGAGATTATTAAACGTTACGCTGCCCTTCAAGGCATTATCAAAATTGATCCAAAGTACGAAAGACCTTTGCAATGATTAGTCATGAGATCATGGCCCCCTTAATGTTTGGGGGCTTAATACTTTTTCTGTTAATTGGCTACCCGGCGGCCTTCTCTCTGAGTGCAGTTGGTTTATTTTTTGCTATCTTTGGTATCCAGCTCGGTTTTTTCCAACCAAGTTTTTTACAAGCATTGCCTGATCGTGTCTTTGGCATTCTATCGAACGATTTACTGCTTGCCATTCCCTTTTTTACATTTATGGGGGCCATACTAGAACGCTGTGGTCTTGCTGAGGATTTGCTTGAGGGCTTAGGCCAGTTGTTTGGTCCAGTACGGGGTGGACTAGCGTATGCTGTGATTTTAGTAGGCGCGGTTTTGGGCGCTATTACGGGAACTGTAGCTGCCTCGGTCATCGCGATGGGACTGATATCTCTACCAGTGATGTTACGCTATGGCTATAACCCAAGAATTGCTACCGGAGTCATTGCTGCATCGGGAACCATTACTCAACTCATCCCGCCATCACTTGTTTTAGTAATCCTAGCGGATCAATTAGGAAAATCAGTTGGTGATATGTACGCCGGTGCAATCGGTCCATCGATTATTCAAGTTTTACTCTTTTGTTTATTTATTTTTATGGTCTCTGTGATCAAACCAGAGTACGTACCAGCATTGCCCAAAGAAGCAAGACCGCCCATCAACTGGAAGTTATTTAAGAGAATTTTATGGGGCATTGTTCCTTCATTGGTACTTATTTTTCTAGTACTCGGTACGATTTTGATGGGCCTTGCAACACCAACGGAGGGCGGTGCGATGGGTGCAGTGGGTGCCCTAGTTTTAGCCGCAATAAATAAAAGACTGGAAAAAGATTTGGTTTGGCAGGCAATGACCTCTACCATGCGCATTAATGCAATGGTTATTTTTATTTTAATTGGCTCTACTGTTTTTGGTCTTACTTTTCGGGGCGTGGATGGAGACTTGTGGATTGAAGAATTATTAACCTCGCTACCCGGTGGACAAGTTGGGTTTTTAATTGCCGTTAATATCTTCGTTTTCTTCTTGGCTTTTTTCTTAGATTACTTTGAAATTGCTTTCATCATTATTCCTTTATTAGCTCCCGTTGCTGAAAAGCTGGGTATCGATTTAATTTGGTTTGGGGTACTACTCGGTGCGAATTTACAAACTTCGTTTATGCATCCTCCATTCGGCTTTGCGCTCTTTTATTTGCGAGGGGTTGCTGACCGAACAGTTAAAAGTTCTGATATTTATTGGGGGGCTCTACCTTGGGTTGGCATGCAACTAATTCTGGTTGCAATCATTATTTTTGTACCCGAAACAGTTACCTACTTTATCGATAAACCTGTAGCAGGTATCGAGACAGGGGCTGATGTTCTGATTGATCCCATTGGTAACTCTGGACCAGCAACGCCGACTGATTCCAGCGCAGATATTGAGAAGATGCTCAAAGAAAGCAAATAAAATAGTTTTTTAATTTTATTAAGGTCGCTATGCAACCAAAATGGGGTATCCGTGGAATGGCCGTTGCGCCCCACTCGCTCGCTTCTCAATCAGCGCTTGCTGTCTTGCGCGAAGGAGGTAATGCCCTTGAGGCTATGATTTCTGCAGCTGCCACCATTGCGGTTGTTTACCCACATATGAACTCAATTGGTGGCGACTCTTTTTGGGTGATTCATGCACCTGGTAAAGCAATGGGTGGCATCGACGCCTGCGGCGGTGCCGCTGGTTTGGCTACTCGCTCGTGGTATCAAGAGCAAGGAATCACGGGAGCTATTCCATTTCGCGGGCCAGTCGCAGCGAATACGGTTGCGGGCACCATTTCAGGGTGGGGAGCAGCCTTTGATCTTTCCAAAAAGAGCTTGGGTGGCAGATTACCCTTATCCCGTTTACTCGAGGATGCGATTCATTATGCTGAACATGGTGTCCCAGTCACCCATAGTCAATCTGCTCTTACTGAGAAAAAACGGGTTGAGCTGAGTCCCCAACCTGGATTCTCAGAAACCTTCTTAGTAAAAGGCAAGTCTCCAGCGACTGGCAGCGTGTTTTATCAAAAGCGACTTGCGAATACCTTACGTCAAATCGCCAAAAAAGGGACCAATGATTATTACCGTGGAGAGCTCGCAGAGCTAATCGCAAAAGAGCTTAAACAGTTGGGAAGTCCACTGCGCCTTGATGATCTGCAACGCCACCAAGCAAAATTGATTAACCCCCTACACCTAGCGCACAGTTTGGCAGATGTATACAACATGACGCCTCCAACCCAAGGGGTAGTATCACTAATGATTCTAGGCATTTTGGATCAACTCAAACTCAAGCAATTTGCAGTCGACAGCCCAGAATATGTTCATCATTGTGTGGAGGCCACCAAACAGGCGTTCAAGATCCGTGATCAACATATTACGGATCCTGCCTATATGCAAAAGCATGCCCAAGAATTTTTATCGCACAGCTTTTTAAAAACACTCGCCAATCAAGTAGATCGTCAACGTGCTCTGCCCTGGGGCGCCGGTCGAGGACCCGCAGACACCATTTGGATGGGCGTAATTGATGGCGAAGGCCGGTGCGTTTCTTTCATTCAAAGTATTTATCATGAGTTCGGCTCCGGAATTGTTTTACCAAAATCAGGCATTAACTGGCAAAACCGCGGTTGCAGCTTTTCATTAGATCCTAAAGCGCTCAATACCCTCCTGCCTTACCGCAAGCCATTTCATACCCTAAATCCTGCACTTGCATTATTTAAAGATGGTCGGTCCATGGTTTACGGAACGATGGGTGGTGATGGACAACCACAAACCCAGTGCGCAGTATTTACGCGAACTGCCATCTATGGACTCGATCCTCAAGATGCGATTAGTCGTCCCCGTTGGCTTCTAGGCCGCACGTGGGGACAAACCAGTGATACGCTGAAATTGGAATCCCGTTTTGATCCAGCGCTAGTTCAACAACTTCGAGACATGGGGCATGACATTGAGATCTTGGCTGAGCTTGATGAAACGGTTGGACACGCAGGTTGCATTATTCGCGAGCCATCAGGCATCCTCAAAGGTGGCTGGGACCCAAGAAGCGATGGTGCGGTAGCATCGTTCTAATGAAACCAACTCTATATAGCTTCTGGCGTAGCTCCGCTGCCTTTCGGGTGCGGATTGCACTCAATCTCAAAGGGATTGAATATGAGGTAATTCCGGTTCACCTTCGCAAGGGCGGTGGTGAACAGCTTCAGGAATCCTATCAAGCTCTAAACCCAAATGGTTTAGTACCGCTGTATATTGATGCGGGAATTACTCTGCACCAGTCATCAGCGATCATTGAATTCCTCGAGGAAAAATATCCTAAACCAGCCTTATTGCCTACCAAGATCGAGGATCGAGCGTGGGTTCGTGGTTTGGCTCAAGATATCGCTGCGGATATTCATCCCATCAACAATCTTCGGGTTCTACGGTATCTCGTTGGAAAACTCGGAATTAGTGATGAACAGCGTTTAACCTGGTACAACCATTGGGTCGACAAGGGGCTCGCCAGCCTTGAAAAACGGCTTTCAAAAGATCCACGCGTTGGTCAATTTTGTTATGGCGATCAACCAACGATTGCTGACGTTTTTTTAGTACCGCAAGTTTTTAATGCCTTCGATGCTAAGATTAGTTTTAGTGGCTATCCGACCTTGCACCGCATTACGCAGAATTGCATGCAGCTCCCCGCGTTTATCAATGCCTCTTGGGAGCACCAAGTGGATGCAGAAGGAAAAAATCCAGAGCCTAGCTAGGCGTCATCCACCACACCAAAATCGATAGCGTGAATAAAGAGCCTAGGGTAGTAATTAATACAACACGTGAGATCAGGGAACCGTCGGCTCGGTAATATTGAGCTAGCATGAATGGGCCTGTGCCCGTTGGTAAAGCACTCACCAAGACAGCCGCATAGACCCAAAATGTCGGCAACCCTAAGATCGGATCAGCCACCACCCAAACGATGAATGGTTGCAAAATCAATTTTACAAACACCAAACTCCAAGTGGTCTTTGCGGGTGCGGCAGTTTTTTGAACTAAAAATAATCCAATTGAAACTAATGCACAGGGACTAGCTGCGGCTCCTAAAAAACTGACAAACTGGCGCAGTGGTCCATAGAGCTCTAAACCAGTTGTCGCCCAAAGAGCCCCACAAAACGGCGCTACCAATAGAGGATTGGTGGCTAAGGATTTTCCAACCGTTTGAATAATTTCACCAAACGGCTTTTTGGCATGCACACCAAGCTCAATAAAAATAATGGCTACTGCAAAGAGTGCGCACACCACAATCAAGGTTGCAATCACGGCGGGTCCAAGGCCGCTCTCACCAAAAGCGAGTAGTAGTAGCGGAATGCCCATATAGCCAGTGTTCGCATACGAGCCACTCAAGCTTTGAAAGCTAGCAACGGTCCAATCTTTGGTCTGAATTCGGTAATAAATCAGGAGGGCCAAATAAACCAGAATCGCACCCGAACTAAATGCAATGATGAATCCTGGTTGCCAAAGCTCTTGCCAATTACTGTGCGCAGTAAAGTCAAACATTTGCGCAGGCAATGCAAGCCACACGACAAACCGATTGATTTCGGTCGATGCGTTTGGACTTAATTTACCCGTTTTGCCACAAATATATCCTGCCAAGATTAAGGCAAAGATCGGAATAATGACGTTAAGAACGTGAAGCAATGAAAACCTAGAAAATTTTCTTGAGGGTTTTGCGGTAACGTGCAGCGTTCTCTACGTAATGCGAGGAGATGCGATTCATCTCTGCAATTTGCTCTGGACTTAATGATTTGACTGCTTTTGCAGGCGATCCAATAATTAAAGAACCTTCCGGGAATTCTTTTCCTTCTGTGACTAACGCACCAGCACCAACCAAGCAATTTTTACCAATCTTGGCACCGTTAAGGACAATCGCGTTAATTCCAATCAGGCTGCCATCACCAATCGTGCACCCGTGCACCATAGCCTGGTGACCAATCGATACGTTCTCGCCCAAAGTTAGCGGCCACCCATAGTCAGAATGCAAAACTGCAGAATCTTGAACATTGGTACCGGCCCCAATCCGAATCGGCTCGTTATCACCCCGAATTACCACACGTGGCCAGACATTGGCGTTTTTGCCGAGATGAACACGCCCAATCACCTCAGCAGAGTCCGCCACCCAGGCGCCTTCGCCTAATTCTGGAGATATCCCATCTAACTCATAAATTGCCATGCCCTAATTATAGAGAGTCTGGGCTACCAATTAGAGTCACGATCCGGGGTAGCAGAGATTTTATGAATACTCAGGTCAGCGCCGTCGTATTCATCTTCTTGAGACATCCGAATTCCAACCGTTACTTTAAGAAGTCCGTAAACCAGGAAACCCCCAAGCAGTGCAATCGTCACCCCCAATAGACTCCCGATCGTTTGGGCAAGGACATTGACTCCACCAAGTCCGCCTAACGCAGTGCTGCCAAAGATTCCTGCTGCGATTCCGCCCCATAAACCACATAAGCCATGCAACGGCCAAACGCCCAACACATCATCGATCTTCCAACGATTTTGTACTTTAGTGAACATATAAACAAATAAGGCACCGGCAACTAATCCGACGATGAGCGCACCCAGTGGATGCATTAAATCGGAGCCGGCACAGACCGCCACTAATCCTGCTAGCGGTCCATTGTAGGAAAATCCTGGATCATTACGCCCTACAAACCATGCTGCAAGAGTGCCGCCAACCATGGCCATTAGAGAGTTCAGGGCAACCAAACCGCTCACTTTATCAATGGTTTGCGCACTCATCACATTAAAGCCAAACCAACCGACTGTTAGGATCCAAGCGCCTAATGCTAAAAATGGAATGCTTGAGGGTGGATGTGCTGCAATTTGACCCTCTTTCGAATATCGCCCACGTCGCGCACCCAATAACAAGATCGCTGGCAAAGCCAACCAACCACCAACCGCATGAACCACGATGGACCCTGCAAAATCATGGAATTCATCGCCGGTCAGTTCTTTAATCCAAGTTTGAATTCCATAATGCTGATTCCATGTAATGCCTTCAAAAAATGGGTACACAAAACCAACAATCACAAAAGTAGCAATTAATTGAGGATTAAATTTGGCACGCTCTGCGATTCCACCGGAAATGATGGCTGGAATTGCAGCAGCAAATGTCAGTAAGAAGAAAAATTTAACGAGATCAAAGCCACTTTTCTGAGCGAGAAGTTCAGCGCTGGAGAAAAAATGAACACCGTAAGCGATGCCGTACCCAATAAAGAAATAGGCGATGGTAGATACTGAAAAATCCACCAAAATCTTAATTAGGGCATTGACTTGATTTTTCTTGCGAACGGTACCAAGCTCTAAAAATGCAAAACCGGCATGCATCGCCAACACCATAATTGCGCCCAGCAAAATGAATAGGGCATCTGCCCCAGATTTCATTGCATCCATGAAATACCCCTACTTTTATTAATTAGTATTGAGTATTATGTTTTGTAGTGGGGCAATTGATTGATCAATTTGCACCCATGTGGTGCAATTTTGCTTTTTTAAAGGACTAATAATGAAAAAACTGTTTTTATTGCTGGGGTTTGGCCTTGCTTTGAGTTCGCCAACAATGGCCCAAAATCAAGCCCTAAGTACGCAAGAGCTCGTGAAGTACTGTCAATTGCCCGCCAGCTCGGAATACCGCTCATTTTGTGTTGGTTACTCAACGGCGATTTACGACACCTATCTAGTGACACGCCATCCCACTAATGCAAAACCTTTCATTTGTTTAAAGCAACCCGCCCCTCCGATCGATAGCGTAATCGCTGATTACGTCAATTGGGCTAAGCAAAATCAGCAGTTCGCCAATACCCCTGCAGCAGATAGCGCACTACGCTATCTTGCTAGCCGCTACCCCTGTGGCAAATAGTCATTTCTTTAGGAGAACGTGATCATGAAAAAATTTATTCCCATCATTCTTGGTTCAGCATTGCTAATCAGTGGTTGCTCCAATATGGACACTACTCAGCAGCGTACTTTATCGGGTGGCGCAATTGGCGCAACCGCAGGCGCAGTCGGTGCAGCGATTTTCCATAGCAACCCAATTTGGGGTGCGGTGGGTGGCGCAGCAGTTGGTGCAGCCTCTGGCTATGTGTACGATATGTATGAGAAAGACAAGCAAGCCCAATACAACAAAGGCTATCAAGCTGGTAAAGCAAGCTCTACCAACCCAAGTAGCTCCTCATCGGGCTCAAAGTAATTCAGTATTAATTTCAATCGTGCCAGTAAGTGCCTTGTGAACAGGGCACTTATTGGCAATCTCCAGTAGACGTTGTGATTGTTCCGCGTCCACCACGCCCACCAGCTTGATGGAGCGTTTAAATTTTTCGATGTCGTTAACTCGCTCAATATCGACGGTTACGATTGCATCTTGCAGATCCCACGATTTTCTCTGGGCGTACATTTTGAGGGTCATGCCTGTGCAGGCAGCTAAAGCAGCACCTAGATACTCATGGGGCGATGGGCCTGAAGAATTACCACCCTTCGCCTCATCAATATCGGAGACAAAATGATCATTGCCGACCTCAAGGGCCTGCTGAAAATGACCGCTACCAAATCGAGATACCACTGCTCTCATAACCAATCCTTATGCCAGTAGCATTTGATTAATCCGTTTTACATATCCAGCGGGATCTTGTAACTGACCCCCTTCCGCAAGCAATGCCTGATCAAACAAAATCGTTGCCCAATCGTCAAATTGCTTATCCTCGTATTTTAGTTTTAGAACTAAGGGGTGTTGTGGATTAATTTCTAAGATCGGTTTGCTATCCGGTGCTTGCTGACCCGCAGCCTTGAGCATCCGCAATAGGTTCGCAGAAAGTTCATGCTCATCGGCGACTAAACACGCCGGTGAATCCGTCAAACGTAAGGTGACACGCACATCCTTCACCTTGCCATCGAGTGATTTTTTCATGCGCTCAATGAGATCTTTATATTGCTCTTCGGTTTCTTTTTGTTCTTTTTTCTCAGCTTCATCGGCTAAGGCACCAAGATCAAGACCACCTTTTGCAACGGATACCAAGGCTTTACCGTCAAACTCATGGAAATAGGACAACAGCCACTCATCAACCCGATCGGATAGTAATAAAACTTCTACGCCTTTTTTCTTAAAGATTTCCAAATGGGGGCTGTTTTTGGCAGCAATATAGGATTCTCCAGTGACGTAATAAATCTTATCTTGCCCCTCTTTCATACGACTGACGTAATCGGCAAGAGTTACGGTTTGCTCGGAAGAATCGGTGTGCGTACTGGCAAAGCGTGCAAGTTTTGCGATCCGCTCTTGATTGCCTACATCCTCGCCGATCCCCTCTTTAAGGACCTGACCAAACTCCTTCCAAAAATCAGCGTACTGCTCTTTTTTAGCAACATCCTCACTATTAGCCAATTCCTCGAGCATGGTTAAAACCCGCTTGGTTGAGCTCTCTCGGATACTTTTAACATCACGTGATTCTTGTAAGATTTCGCGTGAGACATTCAGTGGTAAGTCAGCAGAGTCAATCACGCCAGTGACAAAACGAAGATACATTGGCATGAGCTGTTCGGCATCGTCCATGATAAAAACGCGTTTAACGTAAAGCTTGATGCCATTGCGCTTATTGCGATCCCAGAGATCAAAGTTGGCTTTCTTTGGAATAAATAAGAGCTGGGTGAATTCACTGCGTCCTTCAACCCGATTATGCGAATACGTTAATGGGTCCTCAAAGTCATGGGAGATGTGTTTATAGAACTCTTTGTACTGCTCATCAGAAATCTCTGACTTTGGTCTAGCCCACAGGGCAGTGGCTTGATTGATGGTCTCAAACTCATCTTTTGTGACCTGCTCTTTTTTTTCTTCGTCCCATTCCTCTTTATGCATTTGGATTGGCAAGGAAATATGATCCGAGTATTTGCGAATGATGGATTTCAATTTCCAAGAAGACAGTAACTCGTCTTCACCCTCGCGCAAGTGCAAGGTGATCGAAGTGCCACGCTCAGGACGATTGATGGTTTCAATCGTGAACTCTCCAGCACCCTGGGATTCCCAGCGCACACCCTCGGATGCGGGTAAGCCGGCACGTCGTGTTTCCACAATGATGTTGTCAGCCACAATAAATGCTGAATAGAAGCCAACGCCAAACTGACCAATTAGGGCCGCATCCTTTTGCTGATCACCCGAGAGTTTTGTAAAAAACTCTTTCGTGCCCGATCGCGCAATGGTTCCTAAATTAGCAATCACCTCATCACGGCTCATGCCGATTCCGTTATCACTAATCGTGATGGTTCTGGCCTCTTTATTGAAGCTGATTTTGATTTTTAACTCGGGGTCTGACTCATACCAGTCAGAATGGGTCATCGCCTCAAAGCGTAACTTATCAGCGGCATCCGAGGCGTTTGAAATCAGCTCTCGCAAAAAGATTTCCTTGTTCGAATACAAGGAATGGATCATCAACTGCAAAAGCTGTTTTACTTCGGCCTGAAAACCAAGGGTTTCTTTTACTGTACTCATCAATAAGTCCTTTTTAGATCTTTTTTTGAACTTTTTATATGTTGGGGCGTCTTGACCGATTTCAAGGCCTAAGATGCTTGAGAATCGCCTACAATAGAAGCCTTGCCCCCAGTTATAAACCTGAGATCGGCGTATGAAAAAGCTCTATATCAAGACATTTGGCTGCCAAATGAATGAGTATGACTCGGAAAAAATGGCCGATGTCCTTCATTCCACCCAAGGCATGGATCAAACCGATGAAATCGACGATGCCGATGTCATCTTGCTCAATACCTGCTCCATTCGGGAGAAAGCCCAAGAAAAGGTGTTCTCTGATTTGGGGCGCCTAAGGGAGCTAAAGCAGCTAAAACCCGATCTTTTAATTGGTGTGGGTGGATGCGTTGCTAGCCAAGAAGGCAAACAAATTATTAATCGTGCACCGCATGTGGATTTTGTCTTTGGTCCTCAAACCCTGCACCGTTTACCAAAATTAATTGATCAGCGACTCGCTACCGGCCAATCGCAAGTGGATATCTCATTTCCAGAGATTGAAAAATTTGATCACCTACCCCGCTCACGTCAGACCAAAGGCTCCGCCTTTGTTTCCATCATGGAAGGTTGTTCCAAATATTGCAGCTACTGCGTAGTGCCCTATACCCGTGGGGAGGAGGTATCTCGCCCCTTTGAAGATGTCCTCACCGAAATTGTGGGTCTGACCGAGCAGGGCGTTAAAGAGATCACCCTTTTAGGGCAAAACGTCAATGCCTATCGTGGTCGCATGGGACAAACATCTGAGATTGCTGATTTTGCCTTGCTCCTTGAGTACATGTCTGAGATCCCAGGTCTAGAGCGCATTCGATTTACCACCAGTCACCCCAAAGAATTTACTCAGCGCCTCATTGATGTTTATGACCGAGTCCCACAGTTAGTCAGTCATCTACACCTTCCAGTGCAGCACGCCTCGGATAAAATTTTGTCGGCCATGAAGCGGGGCTATACGAGCTTAGAGTTCAAAAGCATTATTCGTAAAATGCGTTCAGTGCGGCCCAAGCTCTCACTCTCGAGCGATTTCATTGTAGGCTTTCCAGGTGAGACAGAAGCTGACTTTGAAAAGCTAATGGATATGGTGACTGAGCTTCAGTTTGATAACAGCTACTCATTCATCTTTAGCCCTAGGCCTGGTACTCCCGCAGCCAATCTGGAAGACGACACGCCTTATGAAATGAAGTTAAAACGTTTGCAGCGTTTAATCGCCCAAATTGATTCTCAAGCACTCACAGTCAGTCAGGCCATGCTTGGTGATCATGAGCGGGTGTTAATTGAGGGCTTAACGCGGGATAACGCACACCTTCTAGGACGTACCGAAAACAATCGCGTGGTTAATATCATCATCCCTAAGGGTGATTCCGATCAAAGCGCAGTCGATCAATGGATTGGGCAGATGTTAGAGGTTAAGGTCACCGAGGTTCTAAAGCACACCCTACGCGGTGAAATTGTTCATTCTCTCGTCTAATTTGATTAATGCGCCGAACCCTTAGCCTTGATCTTCAGTTTGCTACGCAAGCCCTACAAAACCAGGTTTTAGCTATTGTGAGCATGGCGCAAATCCGTAAATGGGTTGGAGTCTGTTTTCAAAATAATGCAACACTCACGATTCGTTTTGTGAATAAAGCTGAGGCTCATGACCTTAATTTATTTTTTCGGGGCTTTGATAAGCCCACCAATGTCCTCACCTTTTCCTACCCAACACAAGAGAAATCGATTGAAGCAGACATTGTTTTATGTTTACCAATTCTGCGCGCAGAAGCTAAAGAACAACAAAAGTCGCTCGTGGCACACCTAGCCCATCTTTTGATTCATGGCTGCTTACATGCGAAAGGCTATGATCATTTAAAGCCAAAGGATGCCAGCCGCATGGAAGCACTTGAGATCAAAATCTTACAATCGCTTGGTTATCCAAATCCCTACTAAAAATGAACCTTGTGATTGACTGTCATAAAAATGTTTTATGCTGTCTATTAATTTATGTCAAATAATCTAATTGATCGCCTAAGCGCGTTTTTTTCTGACCAGTCTTCTGATCCAAAAGCGCAGCGTAAAGAGCTGATTGAAACGCTTCGTGAGGCCCAAGCTGATGGGCTCATGGATGCCGATGCGCTTTCCATGATCGAGGGAGTATTTCAGGTTGGCGAATTATCCGCTCGCGATGTGTTGTTGCCTCGGGCCCAAATTGACTGGATTGATATCAATGCACCTCTGGCACAAATCATTGCAGATGTCGTCAAAACAGGTCATTCGCGCTTCCCAGTCTATGAGGGTCATCGCGATCAAGTCATCGGCATTCTATTAGCCAAAGATCTCTTACGGCATTTCACAGAAAAAGATTTTCAAATTCGTGACTGGCTACGGCCGGCTGTTTTTATTCCTGAATCAAAACGCTTAAGCGTCCTTCTCAAAGACTTTCGTAATAATCGCAATCATCTGGCCATTGTGGTTGACGAGTACAGTGGCGTGGCTGGAATGATTACGATTGAAGATGTGATTGAGCAAATTGTTGGCGACATCGAGGATGAGCATGACATCGATGAGGAATCTGACAACATCACCGTCTTAAAAAATGGTGATTATCGAATCAAAGGTATGACCGAGCTTGAGCAGCTTAATGAAGAGCTAAAGACGGACTTTTCAGCAGAGGACGTAGAAACTGTAGCTGGGCTGGTGATTCAACATCTAGGTCGAGTGCCAAAATTTGGCGAGCGGGTTCGTATTGATGGTTTTGAATTTGAAGTGCAGCGTGCCGACCCTCGTCAAGTGCATATTCTTCTGATGCGTCGCATTGCACCCTCCAACGCTTCTGCTACCGAATCGTAATTGCAAAGTAGTCGACAGGCCAATCCGATTATTTACAGCGCCTTACTTGTTTTTTTAGGGGTTCTTTTAGCAGTCGCGAGTGAGCTTCCCCTTAGTGGTTACTTTCAAATTCCTTTATTTGCTTACGCTCTATACCTATTAGATCAAAGCAGTGAATCAAGATTGGGCCAAGTATTTCGCGATGGATTCTTACTTGGTCTGGGTTATTTTGTGCCCGCTCTTTGGTGGATTTTTATTAGCCTTCACGATGTCGGTGGAATGGCAGTATGGTTATCAAGCCTTGCTGTTCTTGCCCTAGCCAGTCTAATGGCAGTCTATTTTGGATTAGCCAACCTCATTGCAAAGCAGGTCACTTATTCTGCGTGGCGATCCCTGGCGATTCCTGCGGCATGGGTACTAACTGAATATTTACGAGGTCAGATGTTTACTGGCTTTCCGTGGATGGGATTTGCCGAGTCGCAAGTGAATGGTCCATTTGCACATATCGCACCTTACTTCGGTGGCTTAGCCTGTACCTTTTTATTTATCTGGGCCGCCTCACAATTGAGTCAGCCCCGACTACGAAATATCGCTGGCGTAGTGGGAGTGGTTGCAATTGTCCAGGTTTTGGGAATTTGGTCGTTCACCAGCCCCAAAGACTTGCCCATCTCAGTGCGATTGATTCAGGGGAACTTTGAACAAAGCCTCAAATTTAATCCCGCTGAAATCCTAAAACAAATCCATTTTTATCGGGATCAAATTATTAAAGCCCCAGCCGATTTAATTATTGTCCCTGAGACTGCATTTCCCTGGCCTGAGACGGACATTCCCAATCAGTCAATTGAACGTATTCAAATATTTGCAAATGAGACAAATAGCCATGTATTACTTGGCTTAATTGGCAAAAGCGCAAAAGGCGATACTGCGGTTCAGTACTCCAATCGAGTCAGTGGCTTTTCGAACCAACAGCCCATCTACCACTACGATAAATATCACTTAGTTCCTTTTGGTGAATTTATACCTCCAGGCTTTCAGTGGTTTGTGGATGCATTTAAAGTGCCGATGAGTGACTTTGCAAGAGGATCGATTGATCAAGCCCCATTTTCGATCCGCCCCAGCGCCAATCCAGATCGCCCGCTTTATGCGGCCATCTCAATCTGCTATGAAGATATTTTTGGCAATGAAATCGCCACCCGAATTCGTAATAGCCGAGAACCAGTTAATCTTTTAGTGAACGTTACGAACTTGGCTTGGTTTGGCCAATCGCAAGCCCCCATGCAGCAACTACGCCTCTCCCAATTACGCTCTCTCGAAACCGGTCTACCCAGTTTACGTGCCACCAATACCGGGATCACCGCCGTGATTGATCAGCGCGGCCGAGTTGTAGCAAGCCTTTCGCAATTTGTTCAAGGCGAACTTGATATTCGAGTGCAAGCCTTTGAAGGACAGACGCCTTATGTGATCTGGGGCAACTGGCCGATTTTGATCTGGGTTGTTTTTGCTCTGGGGATTGGTTATTGGCGTAGATCGCAACCGAACTGATTTTTTAACGAGTCCTTGGTTTGCCGAGTAAAATCAAGGTCTTATCTAAAAAATCATTGTGTCGCATGCTAACGTTTCAACAAATTATTCTCAAACTTCAAGATTATTGGGACCAACAAGGTTGTGCGCTGTTACAGCCCATCGATCTCGAAGTTGGGGCCGGCACCTCGCATACAGCCACTTTTTTACGAGCCATTGGTCCTGAACCATGGAAAGCAGCCTATGTTCAGCCCTCAAGACGTCCCAAAGATGGTCGTTATGGAGAAAACCCAAATCGTTTACAGCACTACTATCAATATCAAGTGGTTTTAAAACCAGCGCCTGCCAATATTTTGGATTTGTATTTAGGCTCTTTAAAAGCCTTGGGGCTTGATCTAAAGCAAAACGATATTCGTTTCGTGGAAGACGACTGGGAGAACCCAACCTTAGGGGCGTGGGGCCTTGGCTGGGAGGTTTGGCTCAACGGGATGGAAGTGACTCAGTTTACGTATTTTCAGCAAGTGGGTGGTTTGGATTGCAAACCGGTATTGGGTGAAATTACCTACGGAATAGAACGCTTAGCGATGTACTTGCAAAACTGCTCCAATGTCTTTGATCTGGTCTGGACAGAGGGCGTAAGCTATGGTGATGTGTATCATCAAAATGAAGTGGAGCAGTCACGCTATAACTTCGAACACTCCAATACAGACTTTCTGTTTGCAAACTTTAATCATTACGAGAGTGAAGCAAAGCGCTTAATGGAGCATGTGCTTGCACTGCCAGCGTATGAGATGGTTTTAAAAGCAGCTCATACCTTTAATCTTCTCGATGCCCGTGGGGCTATCTCCGTAACGGAACGTGCTGCCTATATTGGTCGTATTCGTAATCTGTCGCGCTTAGTTGCGCAAGCGTATTACGAGTCACGTGAACAACTAGGCTTTCCTATGTTGCAAAGTAAAGCGCATTAAGGCATTGATCTTTATATGAACCGCCCTCCCTTGCTGCTCGAATTATTTACCGAAGAACTCCCACCAAAATCACTCAAACGGTTGGGCGAATCCCTTTCGCAATCAATTTATGAAAGTTTAAATAAAGCCCAGTTGCTAAGCGCCAGTAGCGCTTATCAGTCATTTGCCAGCCCAAGACGTTTAGCAGTACTGATTAGCGATGTTTTAGATCAAGCGCCCGATTATCCGGTGCGCGAGAAACTCTTACCACTCTCAATTGCCTTTGATGCGCAAGGTAAACCCAGTCAAGCGCTTACAAAAAAGTTAGTGAGCTTGGGTCACCCCGATACCCCGCTCGATCAATTGGAACGTAGCGGTGAAGGTAAAAATGAGGCACTCTACTTAAATACGATTGCTACAGGCGCACGCCTTGAGTCGGCCTTACAACAGGCTTTGATTGCTGCCATTGATCATTTACCAATCGCAAAAATGATGCATTATCAAATCACAGTACCGTCTGGAGCGATTGAAGAGGTTCAATTTGCTAGACCTGTACACCGCATTATTGCTCTTCACGGATCAAAGACACTTGCAATCCATGCTTTGGGGATTGATGCCAGTAAGCAAACCGAGGGGCATCGTTTTTTATCTTCCGGGATGATAACTATTAGCGATGCGCAGCAGTACGAGTCCCAGCTCGAAAGCGCTAAGGTGATTGCATCGTTTGGTAAGCGCCGTGCTTACATTGAGTCTGAGTTACAAAAGGCTGCCAAGGGCTTGCGGGTCCTAATGCCAGATGCTCTTTTGGATGAGGTCACCGCCTTGGTAGAGTATCCGGCGATCTACAGCTGCGAATTTGATCCCGAGTTTTTGGAAGTTCCTCAGGAATGCTTAATTTTGACAATGCAAACCAATCAGAAATACTTTGCCTTAACTAATCAAGACGGCAAGCTAAGCAATCGCTTCCTTATCGTCTCGAATATACAAACGGATCAACCAGAGTCAATTATTTCGGGGAATGAGCGCGTTATTCGCCCCCGTTTGGCGGATGCTCGCTTCTTTTATCTTCAAGATCAGAAACGTACTTTGGAATCGCGCATTCCTGATTTAGCCAAGGTGATTTATCACAATCAATTAGGAAATCAACTGCAACGCTCAGAACGAGTTCGAGTATTGGCCAATGAAATTGCTAGCAACCTAAATCAAGCTGGATCACAGCTTAAGCTTCAGGAGGTTGACCGTGCCGCACAACTCGCTAAAGCTGATCTATTAACGGAAATGGTTGGCGAGTTCCCCGAGCTACAGGGGGTCATGGGGCGTTACTACGCCTTAGCGAATCATGAAGCGCCGGATGTTGCTGCCGCGTGTTACGAACACTATCTCCCCCGATTTGCTGGGGATTCCCTACCGCAAACCTTAGTGGGAACCGTATTGGCGATCGCCGATAAGTTAGAAACCATTATTGGGATTTGGGGTGTCGGTCTTGCTCCCACTGGCGATAAGGACCCCTATGCACTGCGTCGCCATGCCTTAGGGATTTGCCGTCTGCTACTGGAAAAGAATCTACCGCTCAATCTGATGCAACTGATTGGACTTGCGAAGCAGCAATTTTCAAATCTGGCTTTGAAGGTTGAGATTGATGAAGAGGTTATCTATCAGTTTATTCTGGATCGATTAAAAGCATACTTAAAAGATCAAGTGATTGAAGGGGCTGCCTTTAGTTCCGCAGAGATTGATGCAGTATTAAGCACCCATCCAGATAGAATCAACGATCTGATTGCACGCTTGTTGGCAATTCGAGCTTTTAATCAGCTGCCCCAAGCAAATTCGCTTGCCAGCGCCAATAAGCGAATTAGCAATATTCTGAAAAAAGTGGAAGGTAAACCAAATACGGATATCAACCCGAGTTTGCTCTCCATCGCAGCAGAACAGAATTTATATGCCGCTCTTACAGAACTGCAGCCGCGCCTTGATCAACAGCTCCAAGCCCAACAGTTTTTTAATTTACTGCAAGATCTTGTTGCGCTTAGTGAACCAATTGATCAATTCTTTGCGGATGTCATGGTGATGGATGAGAACATCGGGCTTCGCAATAATCGTCTTGCCCTGCTGCAATGTCTCCACCAACAAATGAATTTAGTCGCCGATATTGGCAAGCTTGCATGACAGTCAGGGTCGATAAGCTCATTATTTTGGATCGCGATGGAGTGATTAATCAAGATCGTGATGATTATGTCAAATCATGCGAGGAGTGGATCCCGATTCCCAATAGCCTAGAGGCGATTGCGTTACTTTCTCAGGCAGGCTATACCCTAACCATTGCCACCAACCAATCAGGTATCGCCCGTGGGTATTACAGCCTCAGTGAACTACATGCGATGCATCAAAAGATGATGGATTTGCTCAAACCACTGAGTGGCAGAATTGATAGCATTTTCTTTTGTCCTCATACCGATGCCGATCAATGCGACTGTCGTAAGCCTAAACCCGGATTAATGCACCAAATTGCAGACCGTTATTTAAAAAGTCCCGCAAACCCTGCTATGCCATTAAGTAATATCCCTATCGTAGGCGACTCATTACGTGACCTATTGGCGGGCACGGCTCTTGGTGCAAGTCCGCACTTGGTCTTAACAGGAAAAGGTCAGGGCGTTAAAAAAGCTGGGTTACCTCCCAATACTCAGATCCATGCGGATTTAATGGGTTTTGCACAATCGATCCTAGCTCACCCATGATTTGGCTGCGCTCTCTTCTTTTTTTTATTAGTCTAATAACGTACACGCCGGTCTATGCGGTTTTTTGCTTAATTATTTTTCCATTTATAAACGAACACACCCGCTATCGCATCATTCAGTTCTGGGGTCGAAGTATTATTTTTTTCCTGCAATTCTTTTGTGGGCTTCGGTTTGAAGTCCTAGGAAAAGAGAATATTCAGGCAGTAATTGATCAGCCTGTCGTAATTCTAAGTAAACACCAATCAGCTTGGGAAACCATTGCGTTTTTACAGATCTTTCCTAAAGATCTTTGCTATGTTTTTAAACGCGAACTACTTTGGATTCCATTTTTTGGTTGGGTAATTGGTTTACTGAACATGATTCATATCAATCGCTCCGATACAGGTGGCTCCGCAATATCGGTTGCTAATCAAGGTAAAGAACGCTTAAAGGCCGGTAAGTGGATGATTTTGTTTCCAGAGGGTACCCGTACGCCCGTTGGATCCCATAAGCCTTATCGCAAAGGTGGGGCCCGCTTAGCCGGACTCACGGGTGCAACCGTATTACCAGTCGCACATAATGCCGGGCGCTTCTGGCCACGAAATAGCTTTTTGAAGTACCCTGGACTCATTACAGTCTCAATTGGACCATCAATCCCCTCCCAGGGAAAATCTGGGGATCAATTACACGAGGCTGTAGAAACCTGGATCGAAGGTGAAATGCGGCGAATTGACCCAGCGGCTTATCAAGCCAAATAATCATTTTCCTGACAGCATCAAGGCCCACTGAATATAACGCTCCACCGAAATATCTTGTGCGCGGGCTTTTAACTCGGCATCTGTGAGATTTAATTGCTGAGAAACACTCTGTAAATTACTGCGTAGCATTTTTCGGCGCTGCGAAAAAGCCATGGCCACAACCTGACTGAGCGCATCCCATTGTACTGATGTTAAAGAAAAATCGACTTTAGGAATCATCCGAATCACTGCGGAATCTACTTTGGGTTGTGGCTCAAATGCAGTCGGCGGCACATCCATTAAGTAATCCACGTGGTACCTTGATTGCAGCATGACCGATAAGCGGCTGTACTCCGAGTCACCCGCTGGTGCAGTGATACGCTCAACCACTTCAGCCTGCAACATAAAGATTTGTTCATCGACCCATGGCGCAGCTGCAATCAGATGAAATAGTAAAGGCGATGAGATGTTATATGGCAGGTTACCAATCAAGGCACATCGCTCTTTCGTTAACTTGGCTTGTTTCGCCCAGTTCGCAAAATCAAATTGAAGGGCATCCCCCTCATGAATAAGGAGTCCGTCCAGTCCCTCTCGCTGTTTTGCCTCTTGCCATGTATGAACAATGTCGCGATCAATCTCAAGAACTTCGAGTTTTTCAAGGCGCTCAAGTAAAGGTCGGGTTAAGGCGCCCAATCCTGGACCAATTTCCAAAACGTGCATGCCGGGCGTAGGATTTAAGGCATTCACAATCGCAGTAATCACTCCCTGATCCATCAGGAAGTTCTGACCAAAGCGCTTACGAGCTCGATGCATCGTGATTCAATTTCGTGAGAGCCAACTCTCTGGCGAGTCTTAGAGCGGCAAACATACTGCGCCAATCTGCCTTACTCTGTCCGGCGATATCTAAGGCCGTGCCATGATCAACGGATGTTCGGATATAGGATAGACCCAAGGTGACATTCACCCCCTCTGTAAAGCTAGCAAACTTAAAGGGGGTTAGACCTTGGTCATGGTACATCGCTAAGACTGCATCAAAAGAATGCAAGCGATCAGCATGAAATAAGGTATCGGCTGGATAGGGTCCAGAAGCCAGAATTCCTTCACGTTTAGCAGCCTCAATCACAGGAATAATTACCTCAAGCTCCTCGCGACCAAGATGACCATCCTCCCCGGCATGGGGATTTAAGCCAGTCACCGCAATACGTGGCTTTGCAATACCAAAGCGCGCCTGTAAATCGTGCTGCATGATTTTAAGGGTGCTCAATAAAGACTCGAACTGGATGGCATCAGCAACTTGGGTAATGGGTAAGTGCGTGGTCGCAAGAGCGACGCGCAAGGCAATAGCCTGCCCTTTGCCAGTGAGGGCCTGGGGGATTTCGCCACAGAGCATCATGACAACTTGACGCTGTTGATCGAGATCAGCCAAGAACTCGGTATGCCCAGTAAATGGCGATTGCGGTGTGTCTAAAATACTTTTTTGGACCGGTGCCGTAATTAATGCATGATGCTGGCCAACTCGACATGACTCGCTAGCTGCTCGAATGACTGAAAGTACGTACTGCGCATTAGCTGAATCCAGAACACCAAATTGCGGTGGATTTTTTAAAGGTGTATGCGAAATTTGGATTTGGGGCGGCAATGTCTCATGTGCAAATAACTGCCGATCGCCAAATAGGCTAATTTCCACATCCGAGTGGGCTGCGACAAAGGCTTTGGCAGCCGCTAGTGAAACTTCGGGGCCAATACCTGCAGGCTCTCCAGTAGTGAGTGCGAGCTTAACGAACTTGCTCATCCAGATTCAAAATCTTGACAGTCGCCGTATCGCGCAATTGGCGTAACCAGTCTTGATAGGCTTGCTCGAACTTACGCTCTCGAATCGCAGCTCGCGCAAACTCGCGCTGCTTCTCAACCGTTAATTGCGCATCGCGTCGCTCTAGTACTTGAATTAAATGCCAACCAAATTCGGTCTTGACCGGATCGCTCACTTCACCGATTTGTAAACGATTCATGGCAATCTCAAATGGGGGGACCAACTCACCAGGACCCATCCAACCTAATATGCCGCCATTCTGGGCTGAGCCATCTTCCGAGAACTTCTTTGCTAATGCCTCAAAATCAGCGGTCTTAGCCCGAATTTGATCGCGATAACCTTGAAGGCGTCGCTCCACATCCGCGTCCTGCAATCCTTGACGCTGACGAATCAAAATATGTCGCGCTAGCGTTTGAGTAACAATCATATTTTGCGGAGTGAGATCCGCAGGATTGGTATTATTGGTTGCGGCACGTGCACCTGAACCACCAGCGCGTCGATCCATTACCTTCAATACATGAAAACCGGCCGGGCTTCGCACTACCGATGGTGCCACCTGGCCAGGGCCAAGATTGCGAACTGCCTCAACAAAAATTTGAGGTAAACGATCTTGGGTTCGATAGCCAAGATCCTGAAACTTAATGCGAGAATTTTCTTTATTGGCTTGTGCGCCCAATTGCATAAAATCAGCGTCGCCACGCGCCTCTTTTAATAGTGTCTCAGCGCGTTTTCTGGCATCAGCCTGAGCACTTGGACCCGCACCCTCTTCCACAGGAACAAAGATTTGAGCAACTGCAATTTCCTCAGGACCCGACCCCGTTGCAGTAGGCTCCGATCCGCGACGCTGCATCTGCTCGATAATAAAGTTATCGATTTCTGCATCCGAAATCTTTATTTGTGAATCAACCTCTCGCTCCCGTAAGCGGGCTTTAAGAACATCTTCACGAAGCAGTTCCCGGTAGCGCTGAAAACTCATCCCCGACTTCGTCACCGCATCGCGAAACTCAGAAAAAGTTAACTTATTTCGGGTTGCAATATCTTCAATAATCTTATTGAGCTCTTTTTCATTTACAGCTAAACCAGTTTGCTCCGCTTCCTGAATTTGAATTTTCTCTAAGATCAAGTTTTCCAGCACTTGCTTGCGTAACTCATCGCCCTCTGGTAGTTTTTTTCCGCCAGCTGGTGCTTGCTTTTGAATCGAAGCAATTCGATCATCAATCTCTTTGCGCGTCACAACCCCAGTATTGACAACGGCTACGACTCCATCAATATTGATGATCTTCGGTTCATTGCCAGAGGGATTGCTTTGTGCACCCAAAGACTGACTAAATAACAGCCCTAAAAACCCAAACGCCATTAAATAACTGGGCATGCTGAACTTATGGGATAAATCACAAGACAAAATCATTATTGATAATTTTCGTAGGGCGAAGGTGGCAAAGGTTTAGCGATTGGCTGGTATCCAGGAACGTTTAAGCGCATCACATCAACTGGGTTATTTCCAACGCTCGCAAAACCTCTAAATTCTAATTGAAAAAGGACTTGGGTAGTGGTGATCTGGGAGGTGTTTCGGGCTTGTGAGTATGCAAAGCGTGCGGTCCAACAGTCTGCGTCATACTGCAATCCCACAAGGGTATTTAGGGTCTTGGCAGTTAATGCATCGTATCCCCAACGGCCCAATACACGATATTTTTTAAATATTGGCCACTCGCCAAATGCATTGTATTGATCAGTCTGAGTCACTCCCGAGTTCGTACCATCGGTTGGTGGGTTCCAAACATTACGATATGCAAAATTGAGGCTACGTCCCGGGGTGGGTCGCCACCCTGCGCCAACACTGCTTTGCACAAAGCGATTGAGTTGGGTGTTGTACTGCCCAAACAAATCGACGTTGAAGTTTCCTAGCAAGCGGATCGTACTGGCACCCAGCGTATCGGAGTAACGTGTGGGGTTTTGGATCGTTCCATTTAAACCCACTCGTTGGCCAGTGAAATCCTGGCGCTGCGCCAGGGTCACTGTGGCACGCTCTGCACCCGTATTCGTTTCTAAAACACGGCTGGTCAAGCCCATCGTTAGTTTGTTATTATCTGCGACCCGGTCATTACCCACAAAGGTGTTCTCACTAAATATTTGAGTAATACCAAAGCCCGCATCTGCAGTATCAAAGAGCGGAGTCTGTGCCTGACTTTGGAATGGCGTGTACACATAAAAGGCCCGCGGCTCCATGGTCACAATCATGTCTCGTCCAAAAAAGCCTTTCATTTCGGTTGCATCACGCTCAAATGCCAAACCTGAATCCAAGCTCAGGGTTGGTAAAGCGAAGCCTTGAATTGGCTGATTAATGGATTGATTGATGGAGGTTGAAGGACTATTTGTTAGGATCCCAGAATATTGGTTCGCTTGAAAACTAAGTTTTGGCTTTAAATAATATCCTGGGGTAATTTGTGGCATGGCGATGCTGCCTCGAATCACGGTTCGATCAGCTTGACTAAATGATCCCCCCTGCGGCATTCCGGATGCGGGTGCATATAGATTATTGGTGTTGTATGAAAAGCGGGTGAAGTCGGCTCCAAAAGTAATATCAGGCCCCCTTGAAAAAGCTCCTACATAAGAACCGGGTGAGTTCAGATTGCCGCGATTACTATAGTTTGCCGTGACTTGAGGCAAGATATTGTATGGGGATGTAACAGGTGAGGTTGGATCTGGCTGCAAGGTCTGAAAGGTCAGTGCACGTGCTGTGAAATTCCAGTTTTTGATCCCGCCATAATTTGTGCCGACCTCTTGCCGAAACTGATTCGTAACAGCCCCACCAATGCCATACGAAAAATCGATCGGATATAGACTATCCGATACCTTACTGACATTGGCGTAACCATTCCATGCTCGGCCCAACATTTGACGCTGTTGCCAATCGTACTTCCAACGATCACGTCCTAAAATTTTGTCGTAGTTCATGAACTGCCCACTTAGGGTTCCTGAGTACTTTGGATCGATGTAACGAAAATCACTACCAAGTAATGTGCCGCGGTGGTTCATAAACCGAGGTGTAATGGTGAGATCACGATTCGGTGCAATATTGACGTAGTACGGCTGCGCAATATCTAAACCATTATTCGAGTTGTAACCAATCACGGGTGATAGTAATCCCGAACGACGTTGATTTGAAGTGGGCAGACTAAAGTAAGGTGCGTATGCAATTGGTACATCAAAAAACCGCATCACCCCATTGCGACCCGTCATCTCCTTTTGCTCTTGATCGACTTCAATTTGACTGGCCGTGAAATACCAATCCAAGTTTTCTGGACTGCAAGTGGTATAGGTTGCTTTATCAAATACAAAGACGTCGGCTGTCTCGATGGTTAATCGATTAGCTTGTCCTCGGCCACGCACATCTCGAAGCTCGTACTTCGGTTTATCCATCTCGCCTTCGCGCGCATCGACCTTAAAGCGAGCACGCGGTCCTGAGAATTGAGTGGTTCCTTTAATTAACTCAACATTACCAATTAAATTTGCAATATCCGTATCGGGGTCATAATTAATTTCATCGGCTTTAATGACAGTGTCATTGCGCCGAATTTGAGCGCGCCCCTTCAAGTTCATTTGACGATCAACTACTCCATCGATTTCATCACTGAATGAGAAAGTCAATGCTTCACTGTCTGGAATTGGTTTACCTACTCGCAATTGGTCGTCCAACTTTAGAACCGTTACTTCGGCACGACTAGGAACTAAGATTGATGGGGGTAATGATCCGACCGGAAGTGGTCGCGGTGGCTCACCAATCGGAACGGGTGCTTGCTTTTGTAATTCCTGCTGTGTCTGGTTTTGTTGTGGTGATGGCAGTAATGGTGAAATGGTATTAACAACTGGGCCCAAGTTTTGCGCCTTCAATGGCATGGCTAGCAACAAAAGACCGAGTAATAGACCCCTGCCCAGGATCACGTACGGGGTCTTTAAGGTTGCAAGATAGGCGCTGATGCCGGCGCGAAGGCGATAATGACTCATGGATCCAGACAGCCTTATTATACGAATCGATCATGCCTGACAATCGCTTAATTCAAATGAATCAATGGCTTGATAGCCTAAAAAGCCGCTGGGGGCTTCAGCCCGCTAGTTTGGCTCCCGCTTCTGCAGATGCCAGCTTTCGACGTTACTTCCGAATTTCCAGCTCCCACCCACAATACCCCAGCCTCATTGTGATGGATGCCCCACCGGATAAGGAGACAGTATTACCCTTTATTCAGGTCGCCAATCTCATGAAAGAAGCTGGACTCCATGTACCCCTTGTTCTTGAGAAAGACGAAGAAAAAGGGTTCCTACTGCTTAGCGATCTTGGAAACAAAACCTACCTGAGCATCTTATCCCCCAGTAATGCAAAAGTACTTTATCGAGACGCTAGCCAAGCACTAATTCAAATGCAAAGCGCGAGTCGTGAGAGTGTGTTACCCCCTTATGATGATGCAACCCTCCAGCGCGAGCTAGATCTATTTGATGCATGGTATTTGAAACGCCACCTTCAATACACGCTAAGTGATGAAGAAAGTAATCAACTGCACACAATCTTTCAGTTGATTAAAGAAAATAATCTTTCACAAACGCAAGTGTATGTTCACCGTGATTTTCATTCGCGCAATCTTATGCATTGCTCATCAAATAATCCTGGGGTTTTAGATTTTCAAGACGCTTTGTATGGGCCAATTACGTATGACATCGTTTCTTTGTTACGCGATGCATACATTGAATGGACAGAGGAGGAGGTACTTGATTTTTTAATTGAGTATTGGGAAATGGCACGCGCTGCAGGTTTGAACGTTCCTCCTGATTTTGCAGACTTCTATCGTGATTTTGAATGGATGGGTCTGCAGCGACACCTAAAAGTCTTAGGTATCTTTGCGCGCTTGTACCATCGAGACGGCAAAGCAAATTACTTAAATGACATTCCCTTAGTTCTCAAATACACGCGTGCGGTTGCGAGTCGTTACAGCTGCTTTAAGCCACTGTTGCGAATTTTGGATCAAGCACAAAGGCAATCGTCTTAAACTGTTCACTATCGATGACTGCACAGCATCTTCCTTGTCTTCTATTAGCGGCCGGTCGTGGGGAACGCATGCGGCCATTAAGCGACCATACACCGAAACCACTATTAAAGGTGAAGGGCAAGTCATTACTAGGTTGGCATTTGGAATCGCTCCAGCAGGCTGGTATTCAAAATGTCGTGATCAATCATGCTTGGCTAGGTGAGCAAATCGAGACCGCTTTAGGGAATGGTCATGACTATGGCGTATCCATTCAGTACTCTCCGGAGGTAAGCGCCTTGGAGACAGCCGGGGGAATCTGCCAGGCACTGCCCATTCTTAATCCGAATGATTTCTTTCTAGTAATGAATGGGGATATCTTTTGTCCTAATTTTCCTATCTCAGAATTAATTAAACGTGGCGAACAACTCCGTACTCAAGAGCAGTTTTTAGCTCATCTGATTTTGGTGCCCAATCCACCGCATCACCCCACCGGCGACTTTTATCTCGATGGCAGCATCGTGCGCGGAGAAGAGAATCCGAACGCTCATTGTCTAAAACTTACTTTTTCAGGGATTGGCATTTACCATCGCCGCTTGTTTGATGGCTTAATTCGGGGGGAAAGTGCTAAATTAGCCCCCATCTTACGCAGGGCAATGCTCAATAATCAAATCTCCGGTGAAAAATATTTGGGTTCGTGGCAGGATGTAGGTAGTCCCGAACGCCTTGCCGAATTAAATCGATCCTAAGAACTTAAAAATGAATCGTCCCAACCTGCAACATTCATTGATTAGCGCCTGCCAAAAGCGCCGCGATCGCCTGGCTTCGTTAATCCAGGCCAAAACGGGGGGTGGCGTTGTCATACTGGGGACGGCTCCGGAAAAAGTTCGCAATCGGGATAGCGACTTTCCCTATCGGCATGACAGCGACTTCTATTACCTCACTGGTTTTGAAGAGCCTGCGGCTACCTTAGTGATGCTTGTTTCAAAGTCGAGCTATGAGACTCACCTCTTTTGTCGGCCCAAAGATCTCGAACGCGAGATTTGGGATGGATACCGCTTGGGCCCTCAAGAGGCACCTGCTCTTTTGCTGATGAATGCTGCCTACCCAAATTCAGAGTTAGACCAAAAACTACCCGACTTCTTAGCGGATCAAGATGCGGTTTATGTCAAACTCGCTGCTGCCTCAGAAAACGATGCGTCTTTACGCCATTGGATGAATACGGTCCGTTTGCGAGCCCGCACGGGTGTGAATGCTCCCGAGGTGTTTCATGACATTGAATCCGTCATCCATGAAATGCGTTTATTCAAAGACCCTGAAGAAATTGAGATCATGCGGCATGCGGCGGCAATATCTGCACAAGCCCATATTCGTGCAATGCGTTCTTGCAAGCCCGGTAAACGTGAATATCAATTGGAAGCTGAGCTGCTCTATGAGTTTCGTTACCATGGGGCAGAAAGTGTCGCCTACAACAGCATTGTAGCCGCCGGTGCGAATGCCTGCGTTCTTCATCACCGCGCAGGATCTGCTGAACTCTTCGATGGTGATTTATGTCTAATTGATGCCGGGTGTGAGCTTCATGGCTACGCCTCGGATATCACCAGAACCTTTCCAGTTAATGGACGATTTAGTAGTGCTCAACGTGCGCTCTATGACATCACGCTCGCAGCCCAACAAGCAGCGGTTGATGCGACTCGCCCCGGCCATTCGTTTATCGATCCACACCAAGCAGCGGTTCGAGTACTGACTCAGGGCTTGATCGATGAAAAGTTAATCCGAATCGATGAAGTAGGCTCGCTCGATCATGCGATTGAAGCGGGAGCTTATAAGCGCTTTTACATGCACCGCACCAGCCATTGGTTAGGAATGGATGTCCATGACGTTGGATCATATCGAGAACTGGATACTGTTACTCAACCAGGTACCGAAAGACCTTGGCGCACTCTTCAAGAAAATATGGTGCTCACCATCGAACCTGGTCTTTACATTCGTCCTGCGGAGGATATTTCTGAGGCCTTCTGGAATATTGGAATTCGGATTGAGGATGACGCCCTAGTGACTGCAAATGGTTGTGAACTCATCTCCCGTGGTGTCCCGGTTGATCCACTTGAAATTGAGTCCATCATTCGATCTTGATGAGTGAATCCATGAAGTCATCCTTTGCAGTGGTGATTCAAGGCGGAGGTCCTGTGGGTCTCGCTTGCGCAGCGTGGCTTTTACAGAAAAACCCGCACATTAATCTGATCTTGATTGATCGCAACCCAGAGGGTGATGAGCAAATTCAGGCGGGGGATCAACGCGGCATCGCTCTATCGCATGGTAGTAAATTACTACTCGATACGATTAACGCTTGGCCATCCAATTGCCCAGCGATTCATCGAATTCACGTCTCTCAGGTCGGTCGCTTTGGTCGAGCCCTCATGACGCGCGAAGAACTGGGGCAGGATGCCCTAGGTCATATTAGTCGCTATCGTGACATTCATCTAACCCTTAGAAACGCGCTGCGAGCTCTGGGGGCCCATTCACCTAATTTTGTATGGCATCACAACGCGGATGAAAACTTCAGTACGCCACCAGCAGCCTGCATCGTACATGCCGAGGGCGGATTATTTAAGCAACAGGATTGGGTCGAGTCTGGCCGCGATTACCGTCAAGCTGCTCTGGTGGGAACCGTCGATGTTGACCATCCTATTGCCCATCAAGCGTGGGAGCGCTTTACCGATGAGGGCCCGCTTGCACTGCTACCCTCGCATTTAGGTCCTCATACGCATAACCTGGTCTGGTGCGCCTCCCCAGAGTCCAGTCAACGCCGACTGGCTCTGAGTGATGATGCGTTCCTTGCGGAACTAGAGCATAGTTTTGGTCAGCGTTTAGGCCGATTTACTAATATTGCAAATCGTCGTCTCTATGATCTGGGATTGAACTATCGCAAAGACATTTGTACGGGCCATGAAGTGTGGATTGGCAATGCCGCGCAGACCTTGCATCCGGTGGCTGGCCAAGGCCTGAATCTTGGCTTACGCGACGCTTACTTGCTCGCCGAGAAACTAGCGGATCTCTTTAAGCAAACACAAGCGGTAACGCCTGATGCCGTGAAAGCCCAACTGCTTGAGTATGCAAAAAGCCGCCAAGTCGATCGACGTGCGACTATTGGCATTACCGATTTCTTAGCTCGCGTGTTCACCTCGCCTTTATTGCCTATTCAGGTCTCACGCGGACTTGCACTGGGTGCTCTAGCCTGGTTACCTCCGGTAAAAGTGGCTCTCGCAAAACAAATGATGTTTGGTCGGCGCTAGGTTGCCTAAAAATTAAGCAGTTGAGTAGCGGATGTGGTACAGTGATGCCTCTAGTTCTGATCCATTTCCCTCAGCATGCAAATCGGCCCCTACTCACTAGCCAACGCTCTTTTTGTTGCGCCAATGGCCGGTGTTACCGATCGTCCTTTTCGTCAATTATGTAAAAAATTAGGTGCAGGTTACGCAGTCTCGGAAATGATCGCTTCCAATGCCATGCTATGGAATAGTGAAAAAACTTTGAGGCGGGCTAACCATATTGGTGAGTTCAAACCCATCGCAGTACAAATTGCAGGAGCTGACCCAAACATGATGGCGCAAGCCGCTCGCCTAAATGTCGATCGTGGCGCTCAAATTATCGATATCAATATGGGTTGCCCTGCCAAAAAAGTATGCAATGTCGCCGCGGGTTCTGCCCTCCTAAAGGATCAACCTTTAGTGCAGCAAATTGTGGAGTCTGTGGTTCAAGCTGTTGGAATTGGGCCTGATGCTGTCCCAGTAACTCTCAAAATTAGAACTGGCTGGGACCGTGATCATAAAAACGCGTTAGAAATCGCAAAAATTGCGCAGGAGGCTGGAATTTCTATGCTAACGATTCATGGGCGAACCAGAGCGGATTTGTACCATGGTGATGCTGAATACGAAACGATTGCGGCGGTGAAGAGCCGTATTGGCATTCCAGTAGTTGCTAATGGTGATATCGACAGTCCCGAAAAAGCCAAGCAGGTTTTGCGCATCACTGGGGCAGATGCGCTCATGATTGGACGAGCAGCGCAAGGCAGGCCTTGGATTTTTCGGGAAATTAATCACTATTTAGCAAGCGGTGAAATCCTACCGGCACCGCGCATTCATGAAATTCAGGCAATCCTCAATGAGCACTTGCTAGATCATTACGCCTTTTATGGAGAGTACACGGGTCTACGAACTGCCCGTAAACACATTGCCTGGTACTGCAAGGGCTTACGCAACTCGCATGCGTTTCGGCATCTCATGAACAGCGCCGAAGATTGCAAAACGCAACTACAACTTGTTAATGATTATTTTGATGAGATGAAGCTCCATTCTGATCATCTTTTATTTTTAGAAGCAGCCTAAATTACCTCCATGAAAAGCAATAAACATCCCGTTACGGAGTGCATTGAAATCAATCTGCAGCGCTATCTTGATGACCTCAAAGGCACCCCGCCCAATGATATTTATCAAATGGTACTTAGTGTGGTTGAAAAACCAATGTTAGAGCTGGTGATGGCGCATGCCAAACAAAACCAATCCCTAGCCGCTTCGTATTTAGGAATTAATCGCAACACCTTGCGTAAAAAACTAGTCGAGCACCGCTTAATCTAACTATGATTCGTACAGCCCTTCTCTCCGTATCCGATAAAACCGGTATTGTTCAGCTTGCCCAAGCGCTCCATACCCTAGGTATAAAACTGATCTCTACTGGGGGTACCGCAAAACTTTTAGCCCAAGAAGGGTTACCAGTAACCGAGGTTGCAAGTCTTACCAACTTTCCTGAAATGTTAGATGGGCGAGTCAAAACCTTGCACCCAAAAGTTCATGGTGGTTTACTGGCACGGCGCGATTCTAAAGAACATATGGACTCTATTGCCGAGCACGGCATTGAGACGATTGATTTATTGGTAATTAATCTGTATCCGTTTACCCAAACGATTAGTCAAGCTCACTGTAGTTTTGATGAAGCAATTGAAAACATTGATATTGGCGGACCTGCTATGCTGCGAGCAGCCGCCAAGAATCATCAGGATGTCACCGTCCTCATTTCGCCAGATGATTACGAGCTTGTTTTAGAAGAAATGCGTCGTAATCAGAATACGGTTTCGTTTACAACCAACTTGACGCTTGCTAAAAAGGTGTTTGCCCATACCGCCCAATACGATGGGGCAATTGCCAACTACTTAAGTTCTTTGGATGGTACGCAAGATCATCATAAGCGCCATCCATATCCACAGACCCTGCATTTGGCGTTTGAGCGGGTTCAAGAAATGCGCTATGGAGAAAATCCTCACCAATCGGCTGCGTTTTATAAAGATCTGAATGCGCCAAGCGGTAGCCTAGCCCACTACCAGCAGCTTCAAGGCAAAGAACTGTCCTTTAATAATATTGCCGACTCCGATGCCGCTTGGGAATGCGTCAAATCTATCAGCGGTGATCAGGCTGCATGTGTCATCATTAAACATGCCAACCCATGCGGCGTGGCAATTGCTGAGTCGGCTGAAAAAGCTTACCTAAAAGCATTACAAACTGATCCAACCTCTGCCTTTGGCGGAATCATCGCACTCAATCGGCCTTGTGATGAAGCCTGTGCCTTGGCAATTGCAAAGCAATTTGTTGAAGTTCTCATCGCACCATCATTTACGGAGTCTGCTAAAGCAATTTTTTCTTCCAAGCAAAATGTACGGCTGCTTGAAATTCCGCTTCCTAATGAGGGAGTCAATCCGTTAAATCAGTTTGACTTTAAACGTGTTGGTGGTGGGCTTTTAGTGCAATCGAGTGATTCAAAAAATGTGCTCCCCCAAGAATTACAAGTGGTTACAAAACGCCAGCCGACTCCCACTGAATTAGCAGATCTGATGTTTGCCTGGCGAGTCGCCAAATTTGTAAAGTCTAATGCGATTGTGTATTGCGCCAATGGCATGACCTTAGGGATTGGAGCTGGGCAAATGAGTCGTATTGACTCCGCTCGAATTGCAAGCATAAAGGCTGAACATGCTGGCTTAAGTTTAAAAGGGTCGGCTGTTGCAAGCGATGCCTTCTTTCCATTTCGCGATGGACTCGACGTGGTTGTCGCTGCCGGTGCAACTAGCGTGATTCAACCTGGGGGCAGCATGCGCGATCCCGAAGTGATTGAGGCGGCCAATGAGTATGGTATTTCGATGGTGTTTACGAGCACTCGGCACTTTAGGCATTAATCATGCGTTGGTTAGGGATTGATCCTGGCTTACGAACCACTGGCTTTGGAGTGATTGAGCTTGAAGGTCAACAATTGCGCTACATCAGCTCAGGAATCATTGAGAGCGGTGAGGTTGCCTTGGGCTTGCCTCACCGTCTCGGTACCTTATATCAGGGGGTCCAAGAGGTGCTCCTTCACTATCAGCCTGATGCCGCTGCGATTGAGGAAATCTTCTTAAACGTTAATCCGCGCTCCACGCTGATGCTTGGTCAAGCACGCGGTGCCGTGATTGCCGCTCTCGTATCGACGGGTCTTTCGGTTTCTGAATACAGCGCACGTGGCATCAAGCAAGCCATTGTTGGTACCGGTCGGGCTAACAAAACACAAATGCAAGAAATGGTAAAGCGCTTACTGAAGCTCAAAAAAAGTCCATCACCTGATGCAGCCGATGCACTTGGGGTCGCTATTTGTGCCGCTCACCATCATCAAGTTCAAATGACTAAAGCAAAGCGTTAAGATAGAGTCATGATTGGACGCATCCATGGCACACTTATTACGATTTCAGCTCCCAAATTGCTGATCGATTGCCATGGTGTTGGCTACGAAGTTGACGTACCCATGAGCACCCTTTATCAGCTCCCAGCCGTCGGTCAGTTAATTACTCTACTCACGCACTTTCATGTGCGCGAAGATCAACAGCAATTATTTGGTTTTGCAACGGAAGCTGAGCGCCATGCGTTTCGGTCTCTGATTAAGATCAGTGGGGTTGGAGCACGCACTGCCCTAGCGGTGCTATCGGGTATGAGTGTGAATGAGTTAATTCAAGCTATTGCGACCCAAGATCCAGGTGCCCTCGTTCGAGTACCCGGCATTGGCAAAAAGACGGCTGAGCGCCTTTTGTTAGAACTCAAAGGTAAATTAGCCCCCGATTTAGGAATTGCTCAGAATGCCTCCGGTAAGCCAGAT
>Ga0214921_10002159_pt1 | contig 32370 bp, 28 predicted proteins | sample LL1505_MetaG_FD_177992 | JGI IMG/M metagenome (GOLD analysis project Ga0214921, IMG submission 177992) | Freshwater microbial communities from Lake Lanier, Atlanta, Georgia, United States - LL-1505 | ecosystem: Environmental > Aquatic > Freshwater > Lake | place: USA: Georgia | collected... | reverse complement strand
TAATAATATTAATGTTAATAACTTGGTAACTACTGTTGGTATAACAGGAACAACAGCAAACTTTAGTGGTGCACTTGCAGATAATTTATTAATAAATAACTTGATAACAACTATAGGTATTACAGGTACAACTGCTAATTTTAGTGGTATAAAATCAAATATGATAACAACAATCGGTATAACAGGAACAACAGCAAACTTTAGTGGTGTGCTTGCAGATAATTTATTAATAAATAACTTGATTACGACTATAGGTATTACAGGTACAACTGCTAATTTTAGTGGTATAAAATCAAATATGGTAACTACCGTTGGTATAACAGGAACAACTGCAAACTTTAGTGGTGCAGTAGCAGATAATTTATTAATAAATAACTTGATAACAACCGTAGGTATAACAGGAACTACAGCAACTATTAATGGTATAAGAACAAATAATATTAATGTTAATAACTTGATAACCACAATAGGTATAACAGGCACTACTGCTAATTTTAGTGGTACTAAAACTGATAATTTATTAGTAAGTAATTTAATAACAACCATAGGTATTACGGGTACAACTGCAAACTTTAATAGTGCAGTCGCAGATAATATTAATATTAATAATTTAATAACGACTGTAGGTATTACAGGTACAACCGCAACTATTAATGGTATAAGATCAAATTTAATAACAACATCAGGTATAACAGGAACAACAGCAAACTTTAGTGGTGCAGTTGCAGATAATTTATTAATAAATAACTTGGTAACAACCGTAGGTATCACTGGTACAACAGCAACAATTAATGGAATAAGAACTAATAATATTAATGTTAATAACTTAATAACAACCGTAGGTATAACAGGAACAACAGCAAACTTTAGTGGTGCTAAATCCGATAATTTATTAATAAATAACTTGATAACCACAATAGGTATAACAGGCACTACTGCTAATTTTAGTGGTACTAAAACTGATAATTTATTAGTAAGTAATTTAATAACAACCGTAGGTATAACAGGAACAACCGCAAATTTCAGTGGTGCTAAAGCGGATAATTTATTAATAAATAACTGGATAACCACAATAGGTATAACAGGAACAACTGCAAACTTCAGTGGTGCTAAAGCCGATAATTTATTAATAAATAACTGGATAACCACAATAGGTATAACAGGAACAACTGCAAACTTCAGTGGTGCTAAAGCCGATAATTTATTAATAAGTAATTTAATAACAACCGTAGGTATAACAGGAACAACAGCAAACTTCAGTGGTGCTAAAGCAGATAATTTATTAATAAATAACTTGATAACAACCGTAGGTATAACAGGCACTACTGCTAATTTTAGTGGTACTAAAACTGATAATTTATTAGTAAGTAATTTAATAACAACCGTAGGTATAACAGGAACAACAGCAAACTTCAGTGGTGCTAAAGCAGATAATTTATTAATAAATAACTTGATAACGACATTAGGTATAACAGGAACAACTGCGACAATTAATGGTATAAGAACAAATAATATTAATGTTAATAACTTGATAACAACAGCAGGTATAACAGGAATAACAGCAACATTAAATAATATAATAACAAATAATATTACACAAACAAGTTATTCATATATTCCTACAAATTCATTTTATGCAGTACAAACGGATACTAATTCATCATTTGGAAAATTTAATATTACACGTTCTATTGTTGGAGTTACTACTGTTGCAGATTATACCCAGCAATTAATGAAAATAGTTATACCAGATGGTAATATTGCAGCACAAGATCATAGATATATAACTGTAAGAATGAATTATAAAGTATCAGTAACAAGAGATACACAAACAGAATTTTATAATAATTTAGAAGGTAAAATAACATTAATATTTTCAAGAGAAAGATATACTGTTGGATTAAAAGTATGGGAGTTTAGTGATGATATGATATTAAATGAAAATAACGGTGGTGTATCATTATCATGGGGATTAAATTATTCTAATTTTGATATATCAGGAACGACATTATTAGGTGTATCTGGTGGTAATTTACAATTATTTGTTGTCCCATCTCATACGATGGCAAATGCAGTTAGATATGAAATTAATATTGATGGTGATATGGTTGTTAATACAGTTACAGATGCATCAACTATATTATTAAATACAAATTTTAGTCCAGCATCTGCATTAGGAGAAGTAAATACAATATATACAAATCAAAAATCATTATTAATAACAGGTGGTTATACATATGGTAATAATAATCCACCAGTATATATTGTATCAAAACTTGGTATTGGTATAACATCACCAACTGAAAAATTAGAAGTATCTGGAAATATTAAATCAACTGGTAATTTAATAACAAGTGGTATAACAGGAACAACCGCAAATTTCAGTGGTGCACTTGCAGATAATTTATTAATAAATAACTTGATAACGACCTTAGGTATAACAGGAACAACCGCAACTATAAATGGAATAAGAACTAATAATATTAATGTTAATAACTTGATAACAACCGTAGGTATAACAGGAACAACTGCAAACTTTAGTGGTACTAAATCAGATAATTTATTAGTAAATAACTTGATAACAACCGTAGGTATAACAGGAACAACTGCAAACTTTAGTGGTACTAAATCAGATAATTTATTAGTAAATAACTTGATAACAACCGTAGGTATAACAGGAACAACTGCAAACTTTAGTGGTACTAAATCAGATAATTTATTAGTAAATAACTTGATAACTACCGTAGGTATAACAGGAACAACTGCAAACTTTAGTGGTACTAAATCAGATAATTTATTAGTAAATAACTTGATAACAACTGTAGGTATAACAGGTACTACTGCAACTATTAATGGTATAAGAACTAATAATATAACTGTTAATAGTTCATTAACAACTGCTGATACTGTTGGATCAACTACAAATATAGTATTGCGTAATATGACAATATTAGAAAATAGTTATACTGGAATAGCATTTAAAAATGGAATATTGGCTGATATTAATTCAGGACATCAGGCATCAATACAAAGTGGTCATTTAACAGGTGGAAAAACTTATTTATCATTTAGAACAAATAATACTTCAAGTGGCAATGTGGATGATGAAGCAATGAGAATAACAGCAGAAAAATATGTAGGTATTGGTACGTCACTACCACAATATTCATTAGATGTTAATGGTACAGCAAATATTAATACAAATTTATTAGTAGGAAACTTAATAACTACTGTAGGTATAACAGGAACAACTGCTACTATTAATGGTATAAGAACAAATAATATTAATGTTAATAATTTACTAACAGCAGCAGGTATAACTGGATCAACATTTAATGTATCAAGTATAGTATCAGATAATATTATAGTAAATAATAATATCGGTATTGGCACTACTGCACCAACTTATGCATTAGAAATTACAAAAGCAGGTATAACATTAGGATTTACAACAGGTTGGAGATATGGATCTGGATCAGCTGCTGCAAATCCTTCAACAGGGGCAACATCAGATATTAATATAAAAACTATATCAGGTATATGGGCGACAATATTTTATGCGACATCAGATAGAAGAATTAAAGAAAATATTCAGGACATAGATGATGAAAATGCATTAGAAATTATAAGAAGTTTACGTCCAGTAACATATGAATATATAGATAAAGTAAATAAATATGATGGTTCCGTATTTGGTTTTATAGCACAAGAAGTAAAAGATATTTTACCACAAGCAGTGAAAATAGAAAGAGATTTTATACCAAATATATATGATATCGGAGATTTTGAAATTAATAATAATAATACAATAATAACATTACGTAATAAGAATGTTGATTTACAAGTTGGAAGTAGAATAAGAATTATTGATTTATTAGAAAATAATTATGATTTCATAATTAGTCAAGTAATAAATCAATCATCTTTTGTAATAGCAAGTGATATTACTTTGAATATAAGACAACCACCATTCTTAAATGACGCATATATAAATAATAATATTAATAACAATACAATTTTTGTATATGGTACATATGTTGATGATATAAATATTTTAGATAAAAATAGTATATATAGTGTTGGAGTTGCAGCAACACAACAAATTGATAGAAAAGTAATAAATTCAGAAAATAACATACAATTATTACAAAATAAAGTATCTTTACAAGAAACAATAATTAATGATTTAAATAGTAAATTAACAAATTTACAAGATCAATTTAATGCATTAAAAACATTATTGGAAAATAATAATATTATTTAGAATAATTTAATATTATGCTAAACTATAAAAAAATATTAGTTAAATCTGTTAATAATTTTTTATTAACATTTTCAATATTATTATCATTAACAAACCATGGTTCATTTATAATTTTATTATATTCATAATCATTAGTATCAATAAATTTAATAAAATTTAATAATTCATCTTGTGTATTAAAATCTGGAATATATATAACACGTTTTTTATTAATGTAATTAAAAATAGAAGGGTGTCCCCAATATATAGGAATACAATTAGCAATTAATGGATTAAATATTTTTTCTGTAAAATAACCATCAATACAATTATTTTCCATTGCAATAACAAATTTATAATCAGAATATAAATTAACCGCAATATCATTATAAGTTTCATTATCATTATATATATTTCGTGAATCAATAATATTTACATTATTACATACCTTTCCTAATGAATCTACTTTTTTATATAAATTAATTAAATTAAATATTTTTACTCTTTCATGTACATAATTACTGTACATAAAGGCACAAAATTTTGTTTTAGTTTTAATATAATCATCTTTATTTATTGATTTTTTATGTTCATATAATGAAGAATATGCTTGAGGATAATAAATATGATAATATGAATTATTATTATTCAATATAGGTCCAATAAAAACATCAACTAATTTATTAATATGAATTGATTCACCCGAAATAATAATATGAACTTGGGTATCATTAATATCTAAATTATAATTATCACAAATATGATTTATAATTAAATCAGCATGTTTATAATCTAAAACAATTGTATAATTATTAAATATATTAAGTATATTATTAACAATAAATTCAGAATATGATAATGCACATTTATTAATAAAAATATTAACTTTATCTTTTTGTTTTAATAATTTAAGTTTATTTTTATTTAAATCATAATATTCATCAAATAACTTTTTAGATATATATTCATAATTAGTATTATTATGTTGAATAGTTGAATTAAATTTATTAATATATGTAAAATATGGATAAGTGACATAAGTATCAACATTTTTATATAAATATTCATCTGCAACATTTAATTTATTATTTAAAGATAAAATTTTATTCATACCATTTCTTGTAATTAAATAACAACATCCAGAATCAAAATTTCCTTTATATACTATATTTGGTAATTTAATAAATTCATTAAATTGGTTCGTATGTAAAATAATAGAAAGTTGTAATATATCTATATTTTTATTTTGACATAATAATTTTAATGGTGAAAAATTATATTTATCAATATATTCAAAACTACAATCATCTTCCATAATTAATGCCATATCGCATTTATCATCATATGCTTTTTGGATTGCTTTTATATGTGATAATACACATGCTAATTCATATTTATTTAAATTATCATCTATATTATAATATTTAATATTTAATTCATCTCCGTCTATTGCTTGAATACGTGTATGATTAGTTATATAATATTTATTAAATTGTTTTTCCATAAAATCTTTTCTATCTAATGATTTATTTAAATTAATCCAATAAATTGGGATATTATCAATAACAGTAGTAATTTTACTAATAACAAAATAATCTAATTTTTTTAATAATTCATTATCAAGAAATACTCTATTAACATTATTAAATATAGTATTATTATTTACCTGAATATCACTATCAAAATTATTATCAAATTGAACACTTAATGTTTTTACAAATAATGGTTCAACAATTCCTTTATTTAATACTAATTCATTATCAAAAATAACATGATCAATCGCTTTACGAATACCATAATTTTTAATATGTTCTAAAATTTTAAAGGCACCTTTTTTAGATAATATGTAACCAAAAAGTCCTCCACCAATAGATTGATTATTTAATGAAACAAAATTAATATTATTATATTTTTCTTTAGTTTGTATTTTATAATTAGTATAACCTAAATATAATAAATCAATATCCGCAAGATTATTTATGCAGGTATGAATTTTATTTTGAATATTATTAGTAAATGAAACATCATCTTCTAAAATAACATAATATTCATAATTACTATTTATTAAATCAAAATAAGTTTTAATATGCGATAAAGCACAACCAATTACATTTGATCTATAATTAAAATCATTATTTCTAAAAATATATTTAATTATATCAAGTTCTGGTATATCTGCTCCATTTATTGCTTCAATAAATCTAAAATTTGTTATATTTGCTTCTTTAAATTTTGTTAACATAAAATGTTTTCTATCTATTCTTTTTTGTAAATTAATGCATACATATTCATAATTATATGAATTATTAATATTATTAATTTGAACATTATTAAAATTATTAATCAACCAATCCCATTTTTGATGAACATTATACCAATCTTGTTGAATTGCCCATTTTTTAGTAATATCGATATAATAATTTTTTTTATCAGTATCTTTCATTAAATCTAAAATTTGTTCTAATATATTATCTCTATTTTGATAATATAATAATCCTCTTTCTCCAACTGTTGTATTTATTGCAGCATAATTATTTGCTATGCATACACATCCAGCCATTTGTGCTTCTAATGCACTAATACAATAAGTTTCAGGAAAAGTTGTTGGATAAAACCAATATTCACTTTTAGAAAATTCTTCAACAAGTTGTTGATTATCAACTTTACCATGAACAAAGATATAATTATATTGCTTTAGACTATTAACAAAATTTTCATGACCATTAAAATCTCTATAAATATGTAATTCGGTATCAGGATAAATTTCATGTATTTTATGTATATACTCTACTAATTTTTCAATTCCACGATTATAACATGATGTATAAATAAATCTATTTTTTTGTTTTGTTATATGTGAATTTTGTAAAAATAAATCAGTATTAATTCCATTTCCTATTATAAATACTTTATTTATATACTCATTCAGTTTGTATGTATTTATAAAAATATTTTTATGCCATTCAGATAAAACAATAATACCATCTATTTTATTAATCATATTATGTATTAAATGCATACCTTTATCACATAATTCTGTATTATTATAATGACTTGCAATAATAATATCATGAACCCATATAAAACATTTATCATATTTAAAAGAACAATCTAAAAAATAATTAATAAAACGAGATAAAATAAGAACATCAATAGTATTTGTTTTATCAAATTTACGATTAAATTCAATTAATGTAATATAATTAATACCATTTATTATTGTATGATAACAACGATTAATTTGATTTATAATATAAATATCATATGTATCTTTAAAATATTCCATTAATTTGATTGCTGCTAATTCTGAACCATATGCTCTATTATGAATACCAGTTAATTCATCATTTAAAATTGGTGCATATCCTAAATATAAACATAAAATTTTTCTTGTTTTTAAAATAGTTTGAGGTAAAATAATATTGTTATTATTCTTTTTAATATAAAAACCATTATATACTGATAATGATTGATTAAAAAGATTAATAGAATTTTCTTTAGGAATCGCAGATTTTAAATAACCTAATGAATTAAATCCTATACAATTTGGATTATTATCAGCCATATATTTTAAATCACTAATAGATAAATTTGGATAATGTTGAATATCATTGCCAATATAATCTTTATTAGGTAAAAAATCATATCCATCTAAAATAAATTTATCTTGTTCTTTTTTAAGATCAACATATTTTTTAAATAATTCTAATTTTAATTTTGCATCTTTATCATAAATATTTTTATATGTAAATAATGTATATTTAACAGGATATGGTAAATTTGCAACCATTTTCATAACACCGTATGCTTTTTCAAACTCATTTAATTTAAAATAAAAATTTGCTAATTCATATAGTGATTCTGCTTTTTCTGGAATAAGTTTATAAGAATTTTTATATGCCTCAATAATTTCATTATTCGAATATTTATTTGGTACTAACTGCATCATATTAGCAATTTGTAACCATGCAAATGCCACCTCCTCGATCCATCCTCCTAATTCAATGCGTATATGGTAATATTTAATTGCATTTTCATAATCTTTATAATCTCTAAAAGATTGTGCAACATAAAAATAATATCTTGAAATTAAATCAGGATCTTTATTATCTTCAATTGCTTTTAATAAAATATGTGCATCTTTTAAATATTTATCTTTATCTTTATTTCTTGCTCCAAGTCTTCTTGAATCTATGTAATAATCACCATTTATCATAACATCATTTGATTTTTGTTTTGAAACAAGTTGAGGAAATTCATGTAAAATACCACGATAACACCATTTTAATCTATTATTAAATATTTGGGTTCTTACATATTTAAAATATTCGCCATAATGTAATACATATGCATCTGCATTTAATTTACTTGGTAAAACTAAATTTCCAACTATTAAATCATCTGCATCTATTACCCATACATAATCTGATTTATTATATGCACATTCAAATGCCTTTGTTCTGTTATGTGCAAAATCAACCCATTTATGTTCAAACAATTCTCCTTTTATATTTTTTTCTTTAAAATATTCAATAATTAATGATTTTGTATTATCAGTAGATCCTGTATCACATATTACCCAATAATCAATATATTTTAATATGCTATCCAATGTTTCTTTTATAATATGTGCTTCATCTTTTACAATCATACACAAACATATTGTTTTTTTCATTTATAAAAATATATAGAAATATAATTTTATAGATTTTCATTACATTCTTTATAATAAAATATTTTTATTTATTTTTTTTATTATTATCGGAATTGGAATAAGTATTACAATTCATATAAAAAATAGATAGTATAATAATAAAATTTAATGTTGATAATGCTACAAATAATAATAAAGTCAATTTACCATGTTTATTTTTTTGTAATTCTCCATGTGGATTAACAATAAAATGTGGGTTTGCTTTATTTATTTCAATAGTATATATTCCATTTTCTACAGATGGAGTAAGAGAATCTTTATAAGCCAATACAAATTCTCTATATTTTTCTTCACTTTCTCCATCAAATTTATGATAATTATATTGGATATATTCTTTAAACATATCATAATCTTTAGGCACATTATCAAATCTTCGAGTAATTCTTTGTGAATAATTATTACCATTATAATTGTACATAACTACAACATTACATATATACTCTGTAATATAATAAGAATAATCTGCTTTACATACAACATTTTTTAATTTAGCATCAACTTTTGTAAAATCATCTTCTAATATTGGATTATTAAATAATCTTTCACCTATCATAACATATAGGTATAACCAACAAAATACAATAATTATTCTACCCAAGTAATACATGATTGTATTTATTTATTATATACTAAATATATTTTTATATAAAAAATTGATTTTTATAGTGTAATCAATATAGATTATATATAATAATAAGAATTTATTACAATAATACCCTCAATACAAAATGGCTTTACCCGAGAATTATGCGACTTTATTAAAGTCTAAGGACTATATTAAAAAAGTAGTGGCTTATGAGAACTTAGATGATATTACATATGTAATTGATGATGAAAGTAAAAAAATAGCAGAGAGCCAGAATAAAGCATATTTAGAATCTTTATTATATAATAAAGATTTTAAGGTTTATTACAAATTAACAAATGATAGTGAAAAACATTATAATTTTAAATATCAAGATGGCTTAAATATTAATCCTGATGTATTTAAACCGTATGGAAGTTGTAATGGAGGTGGATTATATTTTTGTGAATTAGATAAATTGTATCAATTTGAAAGTTTTGGAAAGAATATTAGACCAATTATTGTTCCATCAAATGTTCCATATTATTTTGAGAAAGATAATGTTCATCAAAAATACAAAGCACCAATTATTTATGCATTACCAATGATTAAGTTAGGTTCTAAAAAATCAAAGGAATTATTTAAGAATACTAATGTATTTAATATTGATATGTATACAAAAAATTGTTATTACTCAGATGATATTGAATCATTAAAAGATTATGAATCAAGTAAATATACAGAATATAATATTAAAAATACATATTGTTGTATGAAAAAGTTATTAGTTCAAAAGAATTATGATTTATTATATAATTTGATTTATGATCGCATTTTTAATTTGAATGAATTACATCAATTATATGGAAAATTTATTGTTCATAATTTTACTGATTTATTATATGAATGCATTAAATGTGGAGATAAGACTTTTTTAGAATATATGAAATCCAATTTCTTTCCACAATTATATAATAATACTAAACATATTGAAAGTAAATCACAACCAAATTATAAAGAAAAATTAGTAGATTTATTATATGATAATATGGAAGAAGAAGTGATTGAATCTATTAAGAAGATGAATGGAGTTATTTCTGGATCATTTATATTAAAACACGTTGCTAATATGGATTATACATCGAATGACATTGATGTGTATATTCAACATACAATGGAAAATTGGATTACTTTTGAAATTCTTAAAGATAAATTAAATATGAATGAAAAGAAAAGCGTAAAAGCAATAAATCCTTGTTCATATAATATGCATAATGTGCATGCAATTAAAGAAATTAAAAATAGAAGAAATCCAAATCTGAAGATTCAGGTTATCTTTACATGCAATGATCCAAGTGAATTCATTCAGAATAATTTTGATTTTGATTTCTGCAAATGCATTTATAAAGTGAGTTCAAATGAACTAATTATGGCACATCGATCTTTTGAAAACATTACAGTTGGCAATATTGAACAAAAGTATTTAGACAATATCGGAGATAGAATTGATACATTTACAAATTATCGAGCAGTTAAAACAATTGAACGTGCAATTAAATACATTAAACGAGGATTTATTATTGAGAATATTGATAAATTTATTGATTTCATTATTTCACATTTATTTTAGAGAATTATATTTTTTTATTAAATTTTTACTTTTATGAAACAAAGGCATAAATATAAATACCTAGGAACTTTGATTAAAAGTTTCAGTTTATTTTTATAAAAATTTTATTAAATATTATAATGATGATTTATTTTCTTTAGAACTTATGTGATTCCATTTGCGCATAGGAATATTATAAAATTTACTTAATTTATGTTTATTATTATAACATTTTTTACAAATTAAATTATGGATATTATTTTTTGATGAACAAAACATATCAGGAACATAATATTCTTTATCACAAATTTCACAAAATGTATATTGACATCCACGATGATATATATCATCATCACAATCTTCATTACAATATTTTGTATTAGTTTTTGGACATATACTTTTATAACAAATTGTTTTCCAACAACAACCATCTGCACAAGCAGGTTCATTATGAGTATCACGTATATGTGAATATTGACCACAATCTTCGCATTTTATACCACATACTTTACAATATTTAGAATATGGCATGCAAATATTAATGCATTTATCACCATTACAAATTAATTGATTATTCATAGTATTATATTTAATTAAATAAATATAATAGGATTTTTTCATTTTTTTATAAAAATTATTTTATGAATAAAATAAATGATTAACATTAACATATTGATCATCATCATAATATTTATTAGGTTTTCTACGAATAAAAATATAATTATCAAAATAATCAGGATTATTTATATCAAAATTGTTATTCCAAGTATTATTTATATATTTTTTATCAATAACAAATTCAAATAATTCAGATTGTAAAATATTTTGATAACTTTGACGTAATGATTTACGATCTGAATTATCAATTTCAAAATCAAGATTACTATAATTATTTAGCATATATTCATCTAATGAACAATAACATTTTTCACAAATAAATGATTTGTCTTTATGAATAGCATGTGGAAAACATGTTTGATTACATTCTCTACAAATAATATCACTACAATTACATGCAAAAATTAAATAGCCATTACAATTTCTTTTATTATATGAACTATAAATACTATATATATCTAGTTCTTCCTTATTTAATGAGTCACATTGAATACATTTATGAAAAAATAAATGGTCATTACAATAATTATCTTGAGTAGACAACTTATTACAATTTTCATGAATGCACGTATCAGTCATTTTATTATGTATTTATATTATTTATTATTTATTATTTTCAAATTTTTATTATTTATTATAATTATATTATTTTTATATAATAAAATATGCAACGTTTTACAAATATATTACTAAATAAAACAAAACATTTAGATCAAGGAAGTTATTTATTTAATAATATATTTGATATTATAAGAAAAAAGAATATAAGTTATATTACAAAAATACAAGAGGGAGGTGGATTAAAAAAAATAAAAATAGATGATACCGAATATACTTATAATATAGAACAATATAAGGATGAAGATAGACTTAATATATTATTATTAGAATTAAATAATAATGAAAAAGAATGTGGAATGATTATTATAGATAATAATACTCAAAGTGCCATAATACAAGATGTTATAAATAATAAACATTGTATATCCTGCAATAATAAGAATAAATTATATAAAACAGGAGATATATTAATAAAAATTATGTTAGAAATAATAAAAAAATACAAAATAAAAAAAATAGAATTAGATGATAATTCACATTATAAATATTATGGAATTACTATATGGTTAAATAAAATGCGAACATTAATCCAAGGAGAACCATTTTATGCTAAATATGGATTTGTACCAAGTAATAAATATGATAAAGAAACATATGAATATAATAAAAAAATATATAATAATAAACCAAGAATTAGCAAAACATATATAAATCATTTAATTAATTACTTTATAAAAAATATGAATATCTCAAAAGAATCATTAAATCAAATATATTCAATTATAAATATTAAAGACGATGATATAAGTGTAAAACGATATATTAGTAATATTATAAAATTATCAAAAGAACTAAAAGATACTGATAAAAATAAAGAATTATTATGTTTATATTTCAATAAAATATATGAAAAAATTTATAAAGATGTAGAATATAAAGATTATAATACATCATCTTGGTATAAAAAATTAATTAAATAATTTTCATATTAGAATTTCCAACCATCATTTGGATTGTTTTATAAACTCTAATAAAAACATTTTCTTGAATATATTGAATATTATATTTATTACATATTTTTTTAACATCTGGTGCTATTTGTTGATATGCATACATAGATAAATCAGGAAAAACATGATGTTCAATTTGATAATTTAGAAAACCATGTAAATAGTCAATAAAATCATTACCATTATTATAATTCACACTACCTAATATTTGTCTAATATAAAACTCACCTTTATTAGTTAAATCACAATTTGTTGAAAATCTATAAACATCATTACCTGAATGATTAGTTGCAATAATAAAAAAAGTATGAATATTTGCAAGTAATTCTGCTAAAATTAAATTTAATAATGCATTATAAAAATATATTTTTGAAAAAACAAGTAGTGGTAAAGGTAATAATATAAAATTATAAATAAAATAAGGTCCAATTACATTTGTAATAAAATTAGTAAAAGAAAACCAATAATTTTTATTTAATAAAGGTGTATATATCATACATATTTGTTTGCCATCTTTTACAATAATATTATTTTGTTGTTCATATTGTTTAATAATATATTCTTTATAAGAATTAGATGGATAATAAAGCCATCTCCAAGTTAATGCAATAATAAAAACAATTAAATATTTGAAAATCATTGGCATATTGGATTTTCTTATAAACTCCATATTATCTTCAAGTAAATCAGGATCTTCGTTCTTTTCTCCTAAATTATAATGATGTTTATTATTATGTTCATAATTCCATGCCTCAGGTAATATCCAATCAAACCAATCAAAATATCTACGATTCTTTAATGCAAAAGAAAATCTATTATGATATTTATTTATTGAATCATAACCTCCATGGCAACTATGGTGTGCAATTATTGTCCATTGTGCAACTATATAAAGAGATAAACAAATTACAGTAAAAATATTAACAGAATACCACATTGTAAAAATTCCTAAAATTCTAAATAAATTTGTAAAAAATATAATTTTATTAAGATGTTCATTTTGTATATTTTTATCAATATTCTTTGCTTTTTTATAAATTAATTTCAACTCACTTTCAATATTTTTTATATCATATAATTTTTCCATAATTAATAATATGATAATAATTTCTTAATATAAATTATTATTAAAATTGATAAAATATATAATTTAATGATGCTATAAAATAAATATATATCTCTTCTTAACCATTCACTCATCTTCACAAATTGTGTTTTCATCATGCAAATTCATTGCTTTTATTATTTTATATAATAATATATAATTATTGATTTTATTTTTTTATATAATATATATAATGAAAGATTATATATTATTTGTTAAAAATAACGATATTATTGAAATAAACAATAATAAAAAATATGATTATATTTTATTAAATTCAGTAACTAAATTAATTACATTATTAGGATTTCTTGATTGTATAAAAAAACATAATCTAAGTATTCATGATAAAATAAAAAAAGTATTTCCTAATTATGAATATAATTATAAATTTATAGATATAATAAATCATAAAACTACATTACAAACAGATTGGTTAGGATCAACATTACATACAAAATATAAAAATAGTAAAAATATATATGAATTTGTGTTAAATATAAAAGAGGATCCAAACTTAAAAAAAGGTTTTAACTATAGTAATTATACTTATGATATTTTAGCATATGTTATATACAAATTAGAAAAGAAATATATAAATAAATATTTAGAAAATAGTATATTGAAAAATGTTGCTTATCGTTGGCTTAATGATAATAATAAACCGTTTGGTTCATATGGTTTATTTATAAATACATCATCTTGTAAAATATTTGCAGAAAATTTAATAAAAATGATTAGTTTACATGATTTATCATTTTTTTGGGATCAAAATTTAACAATTAAAATAAAAAATAAAAATTATAAATTAATTGGACATACAGGAACAGGTGGACAATACTTATTCTTTAATAAAAAATTAAAATGTTTAATGTTTTGGTTTGCATATGGTTATAATTTTGAAAAAAATGGAAAAATTAGAACAGAAGATAAATATTTAGATTTATTTACAAAAATATATAATAGTTAAAACATACAAGTATCATTATAAGAAAAACATTCTAAAAATGAATTTTGATCAATAGGTTCTGTCAAATAACAATTTTTACAAATTAAAAATTCATGTTTCTCATATTGATTATTATAATACATTTCAGGAACATAACATTTATCATTGCATAAATTACAATATGAGAATCTACATTCATCTTTGCAAACATATTTTTTACAACAACCAAATGGATCACGACTATTACAAGCTGATATGAATTCTCCATTATAAATTAATTTGCCACAATCTTCACATTCTTGTAGACACGTATCACAAAAACCAGTGCTACAATAATTATCTATTTTTTTTGGTTTATTACAATTTTCTCCTAAACAAGTTTCATCATAATTTGCAAATTTATTTTCAATAAAATTATATATTACTTGTGAATCTATGTTGTTTTCAATTACAGATACTAATTTGTGTAATTCATATTTAGAAAGATTATCCAAATTGTTCATAATACATTGATTACAATACTTTTTTGAAGTTAATGTAATACAACCAAATCCTTGACACACATGACCTTTAAGATCCATAACATCAAGTTTATAAACATCTTCAATAAACATGTTAATTGTATCTTTATCAGATTTACTATTTCCTGCCATATACAATTGTTGAATAGTTGGTTTATCCATATATGGTAAAAGTGCATCACGTAAAACACAAGTTGGTAACATATAGTCGCCAATAAAAGCCATTTTTGCTTATTATGTAATAGTTAATTATTGCTTATTATTTTGATAAAACCATTAAATATATTAAAATATCAATTTTTTATAAATATAATAAACATAATTATATTTATAATGAGTTGGAGTGTTGATGAAATTTTTATAAATACTTTAGATAATACACCATATCATATTATAAATTTATATTTCAAATTAAAGAATGAAAATTTATAATGTAAATTAAAGAAAGAATTAAAAAAAATTGAAAAAATAAATACTTTGAAGGCTATATAATAAATTAGGTGTAGATGGAATAATATCCAACACAACCAATGAAATCATTACAGATTTTAGATACTATCAAGCAAGTTATTGCTGCGAATCCAACCAAGCCAACCTACATGCCAAGTGCGCGTGAGATTGATGAGTGGATCTCGTTCGGTATCAACTGGCTTGATATTGACCAGATCATCAAGTTGATCAAGAGTGCTATCTACACATGCGCTACTAAAGAAGAAGTCATTGACTGTATTCTCATTGCTGCTGAAAAGAAGTTACGTGAGTCTGGTGAAGAAGATTTCTTTGGTATCATGGAAAACTCTGAATTAGATCTTCCAGAAGATCAGAGAGTATATGCTGGCATGATCATCGAGGATGTTGATGACATCTAATAAGTGTTGAAACTTTTTTATATTATTTTTTATAAAATAATATTATATATAAATATATTATGGACGATACATGGGAATCTTCTCTATGGAGAATATTTAATCGTAGATATATAAATAAAATATTTACAGATTCTTTACAAATACAAAATATAAATAAAGCAAGTAATTATATTTTACATGATAAATATCCAAATTTATATGTAAAATGGAAACTAATAAAAAATTCTGGATTATATATGAATATAATTGATAATAAATCAAAACAACAAATAGCACACGTAAGTTTTCATTTTAATTTAAGTGATGAAGATGATGGTTCACAATCACATTTAAAATTTGATTTATATAATGATAAACGTTGTTATAATAATTATAATACATATGTAAATAAATTAAATGGTAAAATATATGTAAAAATTACAGAAAATCCAGATTATGTGAATTTAACTTTACAAATTATTGAAACTACAAAAAATGGTTTACAAGAAATAGCAGATATTGGCGGTTTACGTGGAGGAAATATAATAGAAATTAATATAATACATATTCCTATCAATAAGTTATTAGAAAATTTATTAGGAATTGATGTTTATATTAAAATATATTTAATGTGTTCAGATATCAATAGAAATATAGAAATAAATTTTATTGATTTTTATCAGAAAATCTCAAATTTATTCTATTTTATATATGCAAATGAAGTAATTAATGATCCTCTTATAAATAATTATGCAATTAAATTTGAAAATGATTTATTAAATATACTTAATGAAAATAAAAAAATATTATTAGATGATTTTACAATATTTAAGTATAATGATGTTATTAAAAATGATAATACTAAAATTATAGATATTAATAATAAACACGTAGGTGGTAATAAAAATTATTATAAAAAATATATTAAATATAAATATAAATATTTATCAACTAAATAAAATATCAGTATAAAAATAACCAATATGTATATCATACAGATTATCATATGCTAATCCAACAAATGTATTTTCTGTAATATAATGTAAATCAACTAATACATTAAAAATTTTTTTTATATTTATAGTTAATATTTTATCTGCTTCATTTTCATTTATTGCTATAGAACTGAATGAAATAAAACTTTTATTAACTTTTAATTGTTCTTCTTTATTTAATATATTTTTAATTATTTCTATTGTATCATCTTTTAAGATGATATTAGGAATACGCATAGAAAATGAATATGTAATAATATTATCATCATTTTCAAAAATACTCATAGTAATTATATTATTAGATTTAAATTTATCATCAGAAAATAATTTAACATTATAAATATTAAACGGTGTTGATTTATTATATATTTCCATTTTATTGCATATATTTAATCATTATAATATATTTTTTTTAATTCAATTTTTATATAATAATTAAAAAAGTTCTATGAAATCTTGAATATTATTACCTATAATAACATTTGGATTAACTTTCATTATATTTTTTTTATATTTAATAATAAGTTTTAGAAATTGTTTATCAGTAAAATACAAAGGTTTTTTAGAAGAATAATCAAAAACAATCATTTTATCATTAGGGAAAATAAATTTATTATTATTTTGTTTAGCAAATTCACTTTGTAATTTTTTGAATCGTTGTTCACAATCATTTAATGAATTTGTATTCCAAAAAGATACAGATGGCATTAAATCTAATTGAATAACATTATTATGTTTGATAGAAACATCTGATGAATAAATTAATATTTTATTAACAATAGAATTATCTTTAATACTTGGTGCACAATCACTTTGAGATGCAAAATAAGAAGAAAAAGAATTAAGAATAACATTCAGATAAGAATTAATAATATTTGAATTATTAATATCATGAAAATCGACACGTAAATTTACAAATAATAATGGTGATTTATTATTAGATATATATTTTATAAAAGTATCAAAGATATCCCGAATAGATAAACAAGTTATAAAAGTATGTGATGCATATAATTCATTATGATATTTAGAATAAGACAATCGAATATCGAATACTCGAATACCTAATTCAAGTTGTTCACTAAGAGATAACGATTGATTTTTAGTCCAAGGTTTTAATATATTAAAACAACATGGTTGTAAATTAGAAAAAGTACATGAATTATGAGTTCCAATAATCATTATAGTTTTTATAATAATATAATATTATATTATTATTTTTGTAAAAATGTAAAGATAAGAATATATTTATATTCTAAAAATAAATTATATAATGATATATAATGGAATTTAATAATTATAAAAATAATAAAAAACGAACATTATTACATATATCAATAATAAATAAAGAATATGATTTTGCAATAAAATTATTAGAAGAACAAATATTAAATATAAATGATTTAGATTATCAAAATTGTTCAGCATTAATATATTTATTACGTAATATACGAAATAATGATTGTATAGTTAGTGATAAAGAATTAGAAATATTTACATTTATGATAAAAAATAATATAGATTTAGATATAAATAATTTGAATTATAAATGTGCAAGAAATTATATAGCAGAAATAAAAGAACCTATATTATTTGATATAATATATAAAGAACGTAAATGGATATATGAAGATATTATATTAGCTATAGAATATGATAATGAATATATTTTTTATAAATTACTTGATCATTTTACAAATAATAATATTAGTTTTGATTATGAAGATTTAGATGGGTTTACACCATTATTTCATGCAATACATTCAAATAATACAAAATATTGTGAAGAAATATGTAAAACAGGTGCATCAATCGATTATAATCATCATATGTGTCCATATAAAATAGCAAAAATGCAAAATAAAGAAGAGTATGTAAAAATAATGGAAAAATATATAGAAAATAATAAATTAACAAATAATGTAAATAAAGAAGAAAATAATGAACATGATTATTATGAATAAAAAAATGATTTTTATAGATACTATATACTAATTAAATAAAAATGTTTATTCATAATTACGACCAAGACTTTATAAATTCATTACAAGAGCCAGATTATGATGAAAATGATGAACAGGAATATTATGATTATTTAGAATCACGAGTAATGCATATTTTAGTTACATTACAATTAGATAAAAAAAGTATTGTAGAAGATAATGTTAACAATAAATATAAATACATCCATATTGAGAATATAGTATTAGAGGAATTAGAATCTTTAGACAATTTTCTAAATATTATTAAATATTTAGAAAATAAATACGATCCATTAGTAGAAAACATCGATGATTATGAATTTGTAAGATATCACATTAAATGTGATACCAATGAATGTTTAAAGAATGTTACTGAATATTACAATATGTGTAAAAATAATTATAAGCATATTGTAATATTATTAGAATAATTTTTTATATATCAAAAGCAATTTCGGTGCAATATAACAATTCTTCATTTTGATTATGAGTTACCATTTGTGATCTATAATTACCATTAGGAGCATCATTTGGAAAAATAGAACTACTCGTAATTTCAAAATTACCAGAATTAAGAGGACATGTAATTAAACTACATAAATCACCTTTTACATCATTAATTATGAATCCCATAAAATAGGTAGCAACTTTAAAAGTTCCGTGAGTAATATTAAATTTAGAATAACCATGTGAAGTTAATGTTAAATCTTGTCCAAATTTTGGTGTCCATGTATTAGCCTCTATCTTTTCAATATGTGCTAAATAAGATCCACAATCAACAAATGGAACATCAATGGCATAAACAGTATAAAAAAGAGTAAATAAGAAAAGTATTTTTTGTAACATTATATATAATATATAATTAAATAATAAAAAAATATTTACATTTAGATATTATTCAGATTTGTTTAAATATTCAAAAAGTGTTTTATAATTTCTATAATAAATAACATATTGAGGATTACTAAACTTTGGATTTTTAATACAGAATTCATTCATAATATCCTTTTGCTCATCAGAAATCACAGGTAAAGTAATAGCATCAGATTCATAAGTAGAACCTTTTTTTAATAAAATTCCAATACATACTTGTTCACCACAATCAGTTTCAAAATCAGTAAAGTTAAACTCAATTTTTTTATTAGTAATATTGAAAAAATTACCAATATTGTAATCCCAATAACATAAACCTCCTACTTGTTTTAAAATATTATCAATATTATCATCACCATCATCTTGATTGATAATTTTATCAACATCATATTGATTATCAATATTATCATCACTATTATCTCTTTTATATCTTTTATCGCTTCTTTTATAGACAAGTTCGTAAGTATTAAGTTTAGCTAATTTAGGAAACATAGAACATAATTCTTTTTTAGTAAAAGAAAATCCGTAAATAACTTCAACAATAGTAGGAGTCATTTTTAGTATGTATATATGATATGTTTATATGTACTTTAATCTATATATTAAGGCACATACACTTTAAAAATCAATTTTTATAATATATTTGTTAAAATAATATTTTTATAAAAAGTAAATACTATAATATTATAATAAAAATGGATGTGCAATATATATATTTGCTTAAAGAACGTGAATTTGTTAATAATGGTCAAAATATATTTAAAATAGGTAAAAGTAGACAAAGAAATACTGAACGGTTTCGAGGATATCCAAATGATAGTATTTTATTATTTCAAATGGTATGTGCAAATTGTGATAGATCAGAAAGAATGATTATTAGATTATTCAGAGAAAAGTATATACATAAGAATGAAATTGGTAATGAATATTTTGAAGGTGATTATAAATGTATGATCCAAGACATATTTTATGTAATTTCAACAACAAAAGATATTATAGATATAAATGATAGTTTGATATACAATAAACATGAAAAAGATTATATCTTAAATATAAATACATTTGAAGAATACAGAAAATATACAACAATACAAAAAATTATTATAAATAAGAAAAGAGAAAGAGAAGGATATATTCAGATGAAAAATAAATTATGGATAGAAATAAATGACAATACTACAATAACATTAGATAATCAATTACATCAATATTCGATAAATACATTATATAAGAATAAATACAATGATGAATTATTAACAGAAAATGAATATATATTTAGGAAAACATTAGATAAAGATATTAAGAAATATTATGATAAAATTCGATTAAAATACACATATGATAAGATTATTGAAGAAATTGTTGAAAAATGTTATACAAGATCATCACCATCATATTATATACCAAAATATCATGAATATGTATTAAAAATAGATGATGAATACAAATTATATAATAGTTTAACAAATACCTATAATGATTTGGATACAATCGAGAACAAGATTATTACAGAAAAAATGCATTGTGGAAAATATGAGTTACAAAATTATAATGAAGAGAATACGAAATTATTAAATGAACTACTCAATACAATGATAGCACACGATAGAGTATGTAATAAAATAGGAATAGAATTATGTTCATGCAAACATGAATATAAATTGAAAGAATATATACAATTATGCAAGAGTATATTTATAGAACCATCAAAAAATGGATCATTAAATATCTTTTATGATTTATCATCAACAAAAGACTATATATTAAGTGAAATTATATATACATTATTAGAAACATTAACACCAAGCGATCAATATATAAATTCGAAAGAATATAACATAGAAGAAATTAAATCCGAAGAAGTAAAGAAAAAAAACAATAAAATACGATGTATATTTATTGATGGAAACAATCAAGAAAATCTCGATAAAGAATTATTAGAAAAGAAATATACAAATTTAGGAATAAAGAACATTATAATAAGGAAGAAATGTAATAAAAAAGACAGTATCTACGATAATGAAAAACTGAGTATATATTTGGAAGAGAATAAAAGTAGAATATTAAAGATGTTAAACAATGATAAGAAAGATTATACGAATGAGATAATAAATAATCCGAAGAATTTATTTAATAATGAAAATAAATTAATATCAAATATGGTATTGTGGGTATGTGGAGGAAAATAATAATTATAATAATTCATCTGTATTTATATTTGTATTATTACTATCGATTGATTGATATGGTTCTTTATTTTTACATTTATCTGTAAAAGTTCTTATAGTTTCTTTTAATATTTTTCTATTATTAGTTCTTAATTCTCTATAAATACATTTTATAATACCATTATTTTCAATATATTTAAGATTATATGATAATGAGAATGGATAATCATTAATCATTTTATATTTACGCTTAATTTTATTTTTATAACTTGCTAATATTTCATTAAGAATATTAGAAGGATTTTTAAATTCTTGATATTTTTGATATACAGATTTAATGTATATAACACGATCTAAATATTTAACACATTTATTAAAATTTCTTTTTTCAAAGAAATCTACAATTGCATACAATGTTGTTTTTACAAGTAATTCTAAAGGCAATAAATAATAATAAATATTTTCTTTTTTATATAAATATAAAGTATTTCTATTTATAAAATCATTAATTGTAAAATTATCACTTATCTGACCATTTAACCATAAACTTAATTCAAATATATGAAATGAACTATTCAACTTAGTATCACATTCTACTCTAAAATGTATTCTATTATGTTGTATTTTATAATTAACTGAAAAATTATGTTTATCAATGTTTAGGAATTTATAATTGTTTAATGTATTATTTATTATTTTTTCAATATTATATACAATATCATCATTATTATAATCACCTAATAATGCCATAGATATATCATAATCTTTACTTATAATTTCAGTTTCTAAATTTATATGATTTATTCTAAATATATCTTGATATTGAATATATCTAGCACATCCTAAACATATAGTAAAAGGATAGTCAAATAATTTATTACTATTTAATTCATTATATTTACATATAAATAAATATCTTGAAATATATTCATTGCAATGTATATTATAAATTATATTATTAACACATCTATAAAAATCAATAAATAATTTGTTTATATCTTTAGATTTATATTTCATTATATTAATAAACTATAATTTATTTTTTTTTAATATTATTTTCTTCATCTTTGCCAGAAGATGTTTGCACATCATCTTTCCATATTTTTCTTTGAAGCCATTTATACATATAAATATAATCACCTTCTTCAATTAAATCTTCTATACTTTCAAGAAATTTAATTGTTGTAGCAAGTTTTCTCAGGTCTCCGTAGGTTTCTATTTTTTTATTATTATATATAAATTCTTCTTGTAAATAAAGTTTATCCATTTTATTATCTTGCTCTAATAATTCTTCTTCAGTAAGGTAATTAAATTTTATTTCAAATTTAAAGGGGTCGTCGTCTTTTAATTTCATAATATTAATTATTAATATAATTATAAATATATAAAATTTTATATCATAAAATATATTATAATGGAAAATAATTATTATATTTGCGTTCTTGACTTTGAAGCAACTTGTTGGAAAGACAATAAGAATCACGAAATTATTGAATTTCCATCAATTTTATTAGAATGGAATTTGAAAAATAATACAATAAAAGAAGTATCCAGAATACAAATTTTTGTTAAACCAAAATTAAATCCAATTGTATCAGATTTTTGTTATGAATTAACAGGAATTACACAAGAACAAGTTAATAATGGAACTGATTTAAAAAGTGCAATATTACAACATTTTAATTGGTTAAAAGAAAATGCACCATTAAAAAATGTAATGATGTTAACTTGTGGAAATTGGGATTTACAAACAATGTTACCAAATGACGCAAAAAATATTAATTTTAATTTACATCAAATTTATAAAAGTTTTGTAAATTTAAAATATGTATTCGAATACATAACAAATACAAAGAGCAATTCTACAATTCAAATGTTAAAACATTTAGGATTAAAAATGGAAGGAAGATTACATTCTGGAATAGATGATTGTAATAATTATGCAAGAATTTTTATAAAATTGATAGAAAAAGGATTACAGATTGGAGATTTTGATTATTATATTTATAATATTAAATAATAAAAATAAATTAATATCAAATATGAAAAATAATAATTATAATTAATATTATTAAAAACACATAAAATTTTTTATATTATAATATTAATAATGCCTTATAAATATAGGTTAACAATAACAAGTAATAATAATATTAATCAACAATTAGTAGATAATAAAGATGAGTTATGCAAAATATTAAATATATCAAAAGCAGTATTAGGACACATATTACTAGGTGAAGTTAAAAAATATAATTATTTAAAAATAGAAAGGATATTTATTCCAAATAAAGACAAAAATAGAGTAGAATATGAAAAAGCAATGCATCGAGAAGCAAGTAGAAAATATGTTATAAAAAAGAAAATAGAAAAATTAGAAAATCGCGAGAAGATTGTAAATGATCATATTAAAGAAATTATTGATAAATTTGAGAGCAAAAATGATGATAAATAAAAATATTTTTATAAATATTTTTATAACTAATAATTATGATATAAAAAAGAAATAATATAAATTAAAAACATGTTTTTAATTACACTATTTTAAATAAAAAATAATATATATTATATAATATATAATGTTAAAAATTTATAAAGTTCCAACATATAAAATAAAACCCGAAAATTGTGAATGCATAGAAGCATCAATAGATGATATAATAATAAAACTAAAAAAGGATTATCAATATCATGAACGCTTAACAGAAGATGATAAATTAATAATAAATATTGATATAGAATATTTAGATGATTTCAAAAATTTATTAAGAAATATAAAACATTATTTTACAAATAGGGATTTAAAAGTAAATATAACAGATATTTGTTATACCCAAAATTATGGTAAATTAGATAAGAATGGTAATAAAACAACATCATATCATATAACAATACCAAAATATAATTGTAATTCCAAAACGATGAAATTTATGTGGGAAGAATTTAAAAGTATTTATGGTTATGGACATGAAGTCGATACAGGTCATTTAGGCAGTAAAGGAAAGTGGATGAGACTACCAAATCAAAGTAAAGAACAAAAAGAAGGAACAGAACACAAGATTATTAAAGGAAAAATAGAAAATTTTGTATTAAAATACATACCACAATATTCAAAGAGCGTTGATGATATATTTAATAATTTAATTGACAAAACATTTACAAAATTAGAAGTAAAAGAAATTATAAAAGAAGAGAAGAATATAGAGAATAGTCCAAAGAATATAAAATATGATGTAAATAGATTGGATATGTTAAAAACAGAGAATAATAAACATGCAATTGAATTATTAAAAATATTAAAACCTACAAGATTTAAAGAATATAATGATTGGATACGCATGGGTTTAATTATTTATAGTTTAAATATTGATAATGGAGCAGAAATATGGGATGAACTTAGTAAACAATCTGGTAATTACGAAATAGGTGCATGTGAAAAAAATTATAATGGATTTAGAAGTAAAAAATTTACAATAAAAACATTATATCATTATGCTAAAATTGATAATCCAGAGGGTTTAAATATAATTAAAAAGATGATTAAAACAAATGACATAGATGATTATACATCAATACAAATTAACAAACGATATTTAACAAGTGATAGTGAATTATTAGATTTCTATAATAATTTTGATAATAATATAAATAAAAAATGTTTTTGTATTAAAAGCACATTTGATACAGGCAAGACATCATTTTTGTTAAGTATAATAAATAGATATAAGAGAATATTATTAGTATCATTTAGAAAATCATTTACATACGACATAGATAAAAAATTTAAACAATTTGGATTTAATAATTATTTAGAAAAAAACTCATATAATTCCGATAGATTAATAATCCAATTAGAGAGTTTATTAAAATTAGAACAAACAAATGAAGTAATATCTGAAAATGAATCAGAATGTATGGTAGTTCCACAATATGATTTAGTTATATTAGATGAAATAGTATCAATATTAAATCAATTTAGTTCAGATACAATAAAATCAAAATCACGTGAAACATATGATTATTTATCAAATATATTATTAATGAGTAATAAGATAATAGCATGTGATGCAGATTTTAATAATCGTCCATATGCATTTTTAAGAAATATATTTGGTTCTGAAAAAATAACAGTAATACATAATAATTATGTAAATAATAATAAAACATTAGAAATATTAAATAATCGTGATTTTTTTAATGATGGTATAAAAGAAGAGTTAGATCAAAATAATAAGATAATTATAATATCAATGACAATAACAGATGCAGAATATTACAGTAAAGTAATAACAAATATATATCCAGATAAAAAAATATATTTATATACAGGAAACAGTGATGATACAATTAAAACAAAACATCTTAAGAATGTTAATAAATATTGGGAAGAAGCAGATGTTATAATATATACATCAACAATAGAAGCAGGTGTCGATTACAGTGTAGATGAATTTAATAAAATATTTAGCATAATAGCAAGTGATGTTGCATCGCCAAGAAGTTTTTTTCAAATGTTATTACGTGTAAGAAAAATATCAGATAATGTAATAAGTGTATTAAATCCATCAAATTTGCCACATAAATTAAATAATTTTTGGACATATAATGAAGTAAAAGATGCATATAAAGAAACTAAATCATTACAAGAAAAATATGAATATATTACAAAAGGAGATAAGATATTAAAAAAGAGAATAATTGATAATTTTGATGATGTATTAATTTATAACAGAGTAGAGGAATTAAATAAAACAAGACCATTTTTCATGGGATATCTATTACATATAGCAGAACAAAAACATTTTAATATAGATATGAAACAAATTCTTGAAGATAATACAATTAAGAATACATTTGAAAATAAGATTGAAAATATCATTAATACATTATTGCAAACAGATAATATATCAGAAAAAGAGTATAATTTTATTATAGATTTAGAAAAGAAGAATATTGCAACAAAAGAAGATAAGATAAAAGCAGAAAAATATTATTATCAGGAATTATTAGGAACTAAAGAATTAACATATGATTTATTAAATGCATTTTACTATCATCCATATTTAATTCAAAATATATTATATATTATTGATACAAGAAACATGAATAAATTAACTGGTAATGATTATGACAATGAATTAAATAAAATAAATGTAGTAAAAGAATTAATAAAGGGGTTGGGATTTAGTAATATTTTTGATAGTAAAAATATACCATATGAAATATTTAGTAAAAATATTAAGAATGTAATAGAAAATAATTATATATTTACAGATTTTACAAGTAGTCGTATATTATTTAATTTAGATAAAAAAGAGAAATTTAATTTTAAAGATACTGGACATTCAATACAATACATAAATTCAATATTAAGACAATATAATATTGAAATATCACGTAATTTATTAAAAGGAAAGAATATTAATAAAAATTATGTATATACATTAAATTTTACAAATGAAATACAAATTGTATTATATAATTATATTACAATTAATAAGAAAATATATGATAAAAATGGAATATTAAAAAGATATTTTAATAAAATACATTAGAAGGCACATATTAAATTTATTAAAAATCTATAAAAAAATGCTGTTTTAAAAACAGCTTTTGTTAAAAAGTTAAAAACGGTGCTAAAAAAGGGTGTTTCGACCATAATTTATAAGTATTAAATAAAATCCTTTTTAATATTAAAAATATATATTTTTAATATTCTTCTAAAATATTAAATTTAACAAAAAATAATTACATATTATATTATTAACAGGAATTATAATAAATTTTTATCATTAATATCTAAATGATAAAAACAATTATAACTAATGCGTTTTTTATTAGTTTGATATGTAGTATTTAATTTAAAATTAAATTTATTAAGGATTGAATTAATATAACTTAAAGTATATCTTGTATTATAAAAATCAAAAGGTAATTTATTATCTAAACCGAATAATTTACGACATTCAGAAAAATCAGTAAAAATATAATGACTATCAAATAAATTAAACAAATTATTTTTAAATTTTTCATTACTAAGAACTATACCACTATTAATTTTCTTAAATCCTAATTTTTTTACAATATCATAAAAAATTTCACGTTGATTAATTACCTTATCATCATAATTGGCTAATTTATTATTTTTATTACAAATTGCTAAAAAATTATTTTTAATATTATCTTTCTTCTTATCTCTTTTTATTTTATTAATTACCTCATAATCCTTAACTTTAATAATAGAATGATGATTATGAATAAAATATTGTAAAATATCTTGGGAAGTATTAAAGTTATTAAATAATTGTTCAACATAATTAAATGCCTCAATAACTTTATCAAAATTACAATTAAAAAACTCTCTATTTTGATTAACTCTAAACTCATGTAAATAATCAAATAATAACATCTCCGCTAATTCCTTATCAGGTAATAACGAACTTGTTAATTTATAAGTAGATTCTTGAATATATGCTGTAGTATAACCATGTAAACGTGTTTTAAGATTATTAGTATTACCTAATTTATAAACATTATCACCATAAAATTGGAACATTTCATTATACAAACAATATAAATATCCTTTTGATGGTTTATAATGATTGAATAAAATATTTATATCACATTGTGTATTATTATAAAAATTAATAATTGCTTTAATATTAGTATTTTTGATAGTAGATAATTGTGTATCAAGCATTTTATATTTATATATAACAATTTAGTATATTGATATACTTTTAAATATTTTTATAAAAAAATGAAATTTTATTAATATATAATAATAATTAATTGCTATATATTAATAAAATGAACAAGGGAATTATATATTTAATTCAACCATCAGAATTAGTTGGTACATCTCGTTATAAAATAGGTATGTCAAATAATCCTGATTTAGAAAGATGCAAAAATGGATATAAAAAAGGTTCAAGATATCTATGTATAATGGAATGTCATAATCCAATTATATTAGAAAAAAACATAAAAAATGAATTTAATAAAAAATTTAAATTAATTTCTGGAAATGAATTTTATGAGGGTAATGAAAAAGAGTTATTAAATACATTTAATGATTTAGTTATGGATTATAATAACATATTTATTATAGATAATAAAAATGATAATACATATGATAAAGATTTAGAAGAAACAGATATTGATAATTTAATTGAAATAAAAAAAGAATTTATAAATTATAAAGAAGATATTGAATTTGGAGGAATAAAACAATTAATAAAAGTTTATATTAAAGAATATTATATTAAAGATAATATTAAAAGAGATGATTATATTATAAATTTTAAATATATATGTAATAAACAAATTGAAGAAGATAATTTATACATAGATAATATTAATGATTATTCTTATAATTATATTAAAAAAATAATTGATAATAATATTATTCAAAATGATCATACATATGATTTAAATGATGTATTTTTTCAAAAAAATATAAATAAATTAAAAAAAATATATAATAATGTAATATTTTCGGAAAAAACAAATGACAGATTAATAAATATTAAATATCTAGAAAAAAACACAATTACTTATTTATTTGAAATAGATTGTTTAATTAATAATATTCCATGTATATCATATTACAATAAAAATTCTTTTTCATTTTATCCATTTAGTCATTTAAATGAATTTAAAATATATAAAATTAATGATAAATATTATGATAAATTATATTTATATGAATATGTTCCTTACTGTATTGAAATATTTAATAATTCATATTATATATTAAACAGAAATTACGAATATATTGGATTAGGCGTAAAACATATAAATAATTATAATGGAATAAGAGAATATTTGTTAACAGATTTTGAACATATATTTACAAATGATAAAAATAATATTAATAATTATATTAAAAAATTAATTAAAAAATACAAAGAATTAACACAATATAAAAAATGTTTAAATTCAAATAAAAATACAGATTCTATATTATCAATATTTTAATATACAATATATTTAAGAGTAGTATCATATGAAAAAAATGTAAAGAATACATATTATTAGAGAAAATGCGTGAACAAACAAAACAGCGTGAATATGAGAAAATATATGAAATTATAAAATTAAAAGAAATCGAAGAGCGAATGAAAAAAATAGAATCCGAAGCAAATATAAAAATAGAATTAGAAAGAGAGAAAACAAAACAATTAGAGTTAGAATATAAAAACAAAGAATTAGAATATGAAATATTAAAATTCAAAATGGCAAATAAAAATTAAAAGAAATTTTATATATATAATATTATAATATATAAAATACAAAATTAGAAGCATATATTTATAAAAATATTAGTATTATTGATAATAAATAACAGATGAAGAAAACTTAACAAGAGTATTAGGTATATGGTTATACAACGAGCAATATAAATACAAAAAGAAGATAAAGAACATGAAAAGCGCCGAAATGTATAAAAAATTTGGTAAATTTATGACTGAAAATAAAGAATACATAAAAAGCAATGAAGAAATATGGGAAGAGAATTTAAAAAAATTAAAAGAGTATATAAAAAGTAATAGAAAGCGTCCATCGATAATAGATAAAGAAGAAAAAATAAGACAATTAGGTAATTGGACAAAAGATCAATTAAGAAAATACAAAAAGCGAATAAATATAATGCGAAAAGAAGAATATTATAAAAAATGGGGAGAATTAGAGGAAGAGTATAAAGAATACTTAGAAGATTCGAAAGAAACATGGTATAGAAAATATAAAAATTTAAAAAGATATATAGAAGAGAATAATAAACTACCAAATAAACGAGATAAAGAAGAGAAATCGAGACAATTAGGATTATGGGATACCAAAAATATGTTACTAGTAACATAAAACTTGATAATTCTTTATAAAATATTATTAATAAATATATTAAATTATTTAATTTAATATATAAAAATACTTAAAGATAATTAATTATTATATATTGAATATAATAATATCTTATAAATTTTTAGATTTTTAATTTATAAGACTTATTTTCATATAATGAAAATACTGAACTTTTATAGTTTATAATATTATTTATTAAGAAACACAATTAAAAAATAATATTGTTATAAAATACTCAATTATAACTATTATATTCCTTTAAAAACATTAAATGAGAGTTACCTCCTTTAAGAAATCAATTTTTCTTAATGTAACAAAATAATATATTATTAATGACCTTTAATATATTATTCTGTAAAAATAAAGTTATCTTTTATAAACTGAGTCTTAAAAATATAAAAGATAAAATTAAAACTTGATTTATTCTATTATATGATCCTTATAAAGAATTATCAAGTTTTATGTAACGGTATATACCCAAAAAAAGAATTATAAAACTAAATTTCAAATAATGGAAAATGAAGAAATATATAATGAATGGTCAAAATTTATATATGATTATAAAGATTTTATGTAGTAAAATAATGTAAAAGTATAAACTATATTATATAAGACTTTTATTGTCTATCGGATTCCCTGAATTCCTTATTTCAACACATTCGTGTCTCAATAAGCGGCGCTTTTTAAGATTTTTTCATGTAGGGTATAAAATTCCAAAAAATATTATATATTTGAGTAAGCGGT
>Ga0214921_10002158_pt1 | contig 32371 bp, 30 predicted proteins | sample LL1505_MetaG_FD_177992 | JGI IMG/M metagenome (GOLD analysis project Ga0214921, IMG submission 177992) | Freshwater microbial communities from Lake Lanier, Atlanta, Georgia, United States - LL-1505 | ecosystem: Environmental > Aquatic > Freshwater > Lake | place: USA: Georgia | collected... | reverse complement strand
AGGTTCTTCAGTCCATTAAGACATCTAAGGGTATTTCCTTTGTGTACAGCCGTTTTGTAGAAAATGGTGCAGTGATCTTTTGTTTACTTCTGGAGGCGAACGGTTACACTGCGTGGGGACGCTCTGCACCGCTTTTCAGTAAGGGTGCTACAAGCCCTGGAGGACGGCAATGTGCTCTATGTGAGAAGAGAGAGGGTAAACATGCAGGAGACACCACGCATAAATTTACTCCAGCATATTATGCTCTCTTAACAGCAAGTAGTATTGATACTGCGGATAGACAGTCGCTCCCCCTCTCTCCAAACAATCCTCGTGTTGTCACAGCAGCACGTGATCTTGGAAACTCAGATGGGTCTAAGATCAAGGTCATTGTCGGATCCCAGGTCGCAGGAGAAGGTCTTGACTTACGTGCTATCCGTGATATTCATATCTTGGAGGGCTGGTTCCACTTATCTAAGGAGGAGCAGATTGTAGGTCGTGGTATTCGCTATTGCTCGCACCAAGGACTTGACTACAAGTATCGGAATTGTACAATAAATCTGTATGTAAACGTGTTTCCAGAGGCCCTTAACAAGGAGACGATTGACCAGTACTCGTATAGAACTGCAATGAATAAGGCAGTCCGTGTAGGAAATGTCAGTCGTGCTCTAAGACAGGGTGCCGCTGACTGTAATTTGAATCGCGATGCTATCTTGGTGAGCGGTCTATCAGATGTTGAGATGGTGGACAGTCAGGGTAAGACTAGAATGGTTAATTTGAATGATCAGGATTATACGCCAATCTGCGACTGGATTCGTTGTGAATATGAGTGTAAGCCGGCAATTTCAGTGAAGGCCCTTCCTGAGGACAATGGTACATATGATATATTTGCGGCACGTTTTGCAGAGCAATCTATGATCACGCGGTTAAAGGCTCTACTAAAAGAGCAGCCCTGGTGGCGTTGGGAAGATATACAGAAGATATTTAAGGATATTCCAAAGGTTACCTTAACCAGTCTTCTCTTGCGTACGGTTGGAAATCCCTCTATTATCTTTGAAAACGGTAATTTACAAGGACATATAATATATCGGAATAATTTATTTATCTTTCAACCAAGTACAATCCAAGATCATGCGATTCCCTTGGCCTTCCGCTATGGACGATATCCTGTTAAGAGAGATTCCTATGAGCCCGCTACACTGACTGAGATGCCGGCTCCTGGTGTGACTATTCTAAAGAGAGCGGCCACCGCATTAGTACCAAAGGGCCCTGTTCCAGCAAATACCGCTGTAGAAGAAAATGCACCTGTAAGTTCCTTGGATATAACTCTTGCAAGAGAACTATGGAAACAGATTAATCTGTGGATTGATGCATCATTGAAAGATGATGCAACGCCGGCATCTATTGTTGAAAATATTCCAGATGTATTAACTAAGGCCATCTTATCATATCTCGGTGGAGATGTATCTAAAAAGGATAATTACGAACTCCGTCTTAAGAAGCTACAATGGTGGGGCCACGTTGTAGCACGTAGCGCAGTACCGAATGGACTAAAGGATCTTCGTCTAGTTGCGAGACAGTTTGCATGGGATTCATTCTTGAAGGGTTCTGAGCAAATACAGTTAATTAATGAAGGCGCGTATGCTGCAGACAGTGCTGGAAATGAACAATATATCTTTGCAGGTGAACTAAAGGCCTTGCGTTACCTAGATATTCCTACACGTGAGCCAGTCTATGTATGTGGTGACGGGCCTTGCGCTCCATCTGTATTACAGGTCTTCCTATCATCTAAAACCGATGTCTTTCTAACAGCGGTTGCAAATCAACGTCTAACAGGTGCTCTCTATGGCTTCATGGTTCCATGGGAAAATATTATGATGTTTAAGACAAATACTCCTGTGGCTGAAGGTAAGGTACCTCCTGGAGGTGCAGCGTGTTCAATTGTAAGTAACGTAGCAGGTCACAGAAAAAAGTTGACAGATCTTGGTGCTATTCTAGCACAACATTTTGGGGGAAATGTCTTTGATCTAACTGATTCAATACTAACAGGATCCAGAAAGTTACAAGGTGCACCTAATTTTTGCGCCTTAATGGAAATTGTCATGCGCTGGATGGATGTTCGACGTGCAGATTTTGGTGGACGTAGATTCTTCTATAGACCTATATCTGCTTACTATTCAAAACACCGGTCTAAGAAATAAATTGCAAGCTACGCTAAAATTGACAGAATGAGTCTCACATACAAGTAGTACGCCAATGGAGTCCGAAGCATTCTTTCAAGAGAAGGTCTATCTCAATCCTAAGGATCTAAGAAATGATATTACTTCAGTGGATGATATTCTACTGAATAAGTTGAAGGAGCGTCTTGAACAGAGATGCTCACCCCACGGGTATGTCCTACCTGGTACTCTGGAACTACTGACGCGCTCAGCTGGTATGGTAGATTCCGGTCGGTTCTCAGGTGACTGGGCTTTTCTGGTGAAGGCGAAGGGAACAGTTCTCCATCCTCCAGAGGGCATCTCAGTTGAGGTAGAGATCCTTAAGAGTAACAAGATGGGTATTTATGCTGAGTATGAGAATGCAATTCGTATCATGGTTCCACGCGACCTTCATCTTGGTGATGAGGAGTTTGACCAACTCAAGGTGGGTGAGAGAATCCGTATTGAGATTCAGAAGTCTCGCTTTCAGTTAAAGGATCCCTTTATTGTCAGCGTGGGTATCTACAGAGGGCGTGCTGGACAGCCTACTCGGGTGGTCAACGCTGTACCGGCTGCACCGGTTGTTGCAGCCGCTGATGAGGCTGCTGATGAGCCTGCTGATGCTGAGTCGGAATCAGATGCGGAGGAAGAGGGCGAGGAAGAGGCTGCAGCAGAATAGAATGGGTGACGACTACGAACAACGTAAGGAATTCTGTAAGGAAATGGGTACATTATCAAGATCCGAACTAGAAGAAGTATATCGCATATTACGCAGAGAGGGCGGTGATTTTAGTGAGAATTCCAATGGAATCTTTTTTGATGTCGCCGCGCTTCCGGCACCTATCTTTGAATCTCTGTGGAAGTTTCTACAGTTCTGCAAGTCAAATGCAAAGGACTTAGATGAGCGTAGCAAACTTGTTGCTGATATGGCTACGCAATAGTACTAAACAGTCTAAAGTCACAGCGCGTACACTCATATAAGATGAGCGATATGTCAGAGATTCCCGAAAGTTTGATCCAGATTTGTGAAACACATCAGGATCGCTCTTTTCATGTGGGCCGTAAAACGAACAATCGCACCGGTGCAGGCACCGCTATGGATACACAGGAGCAAACTCCTCGGTGGAATCTTACAACCCATACTCTTCAGCCTCGGCATCCTCTCGCTGCATGGATGTGGCTGAATGATCCTTTATTCCGTGTTTCTCCTGCTCCTCTCAGACAGAGAATGATCTTGGATGCAACAACTGAGTGGCAGCAGCGGTGTGCTACGCTAGACTTTCCTCGTGTTCTGAGCAAGAAGAAGGCCTTAGAGGGGTTCGGGGCCTTGAAGCCAGATTCTCAACAAAGTAAGGCGGCTATGATCGCAATTGAGCGCTACAATACTGATAATCCACTTCTCTGGATTCTCTGGAATGATGAGGCTAAGACAGTGAGTTTTCTGGATGATCGCGCCTTCCCTCGTGAGGGTGGCTATAAGCAGATCTGGATTATGCGTGAACCCCAGTGGGATCGCCTCTGGGATGCAAGTGAGTGGTCGGCTGGCGATCTTGTATCATGGCTACAGGCCCAGGAGGAAAAGTCATTCAAGGTGGAATGGCCTCTTGAACCTGCAACCTCCACTATCAAGTCTATGGCTACAGAATATGAACGGATGGGCTTTTCTTCAGCAGGTCTATCTAAGGATGCACTACGTCAGAAGATTGGGCGTACGAAGGCAATTCGCGGGCTTTTAGCAGGCTGTGCCTAAAGCTTTTAGCAGGCTGTGCCTAAAGTTGAACTCGCAACCCAAAGCAGAGACGGTACACCATGGATATCCGTAAGGCCGAGTTAGACCAATTGACACGTCTAATTCAGGAATGGATTGATCATCCTGACCAGGAACTAGAGGCGACCTTTGGTATTGCTGGCCAAGTGAACGCAACGACCTTTGAGGCCATTGGTCGGCGTCTGAAAAATCGCGGATACACATCCGTAACACAGGAAGACAAATTGAATATCATCACACCCAAGCATGTTCGGATCTCCCTCAGTGGTTTAGGAGTGATCCAGCAATATTGTCGTGATGATAGACTCGCCGGTAAGAAGTTTTCCGCCATGATCAAAGACAAGACAGTTAGAGATTCAACCCTGGATCTTGAAGAGTACCATGTCCGTATAAAGTCACGCCGCGAGCGTGAACTAGGTGAGAAGGATTCAGAAATCTCAGAAGTTCTTGACCAGTGGACAGGTCAGCAGAAGGCCTTCCGCCTCCTCCGGCGCTGGACATTTCGTGGGGACGGAATTCGCTTTGATATGTCAATGGTTCGCCAGACACTCCGAAACACACGCGGCGAGTATCGCTGGGTCACCAAGTTCACCCAGCAGGATATCTCAAAGGAGGCGCCCGTCTACGAGGTGGAGGTTGAACTCGAGCGCATGGAGGGTGACACTGCAGAGAAGGCCATCCAACGCCTCATCAAGGGTGTAGGCGAGGTTCTCCGTGGCATCCAGAAGAATTCACTTCTTATTCGTGAATCAACGAAGCGCCAGGTTCTCTCAGGATACCGCGGTCTAACGAAGACAGACCGTTTCCGCGGTGCGTCTACACGCACACTTGAACTAAAGCATATGGTTGCTGCTATAGAGCCAGATACTCCTAACATTCGGGATGGCTACAATGTGACCGATAAGGCCGATGGCCTGCGTACGATGGGTTACGTCAACGAGGCTGGTCACCTTTACTTGATTGATGCAGGTCCGAATGTCTATGAGACAGGTCTTCAGGTGGAGGGCTGTGCGAACTCGCTTGTAGACGGTGAGTGGATTACTAAGACTGCTGCGCACGAATCTATTCACCAATATCTCATCTTTGACATCTATTATGTGCCAGGCGGGCGCGATGTACATAAGTTACCATTCTATGATGCAACACCTGGGACTCCTCAGCGCTACAATGAAATGCGTGCCTGGGAGAAGACCTGGAACACAGCGCCAGGTCCGAAGGAGGTTATTAAGGGTCTTACTCCCAAGACAAAACTCCTAGTCAGCACAAAGAGATTCGCCTTTGCGAAGGGTTCGGAGATCTTCTCTGCTGCAAACAAGATTCTTGATACGCCCCGCATTTATGAGACAGATGGCCTCATCTTTACAAAGAATTCTACACCAATTCCCGATCAGCCCCAGGGGGACTTCAAGGAGCAGATGAAGTGGAAGCCTCCGAAGGATAACACGATTGATTTCATGGTAGTCACGGAGAAGATTCCTGGCACATCCATTGACACTGTACACAATGGCTTTCACCCGTCTTCAGGCAAGGAGATACGCTACAAGGTCCTTCGTCTTCATGTGGGGTCTCGTGATGATCCTTCCAAGACTAAGCTCAAGCCGCGCGACATTGTACTCCAGGCCGCACCTCTTCTGCCTGCACGTGGCTCAAATCAGTATCGCCCCGTTCTCTTCCAGCCAGAGGATTTCCCCGATGACCAGGCGAATGTCTGTTATATTGAGGTGAAGACTGACTTGGAGACGGGTGATGAATACGCGTACTGCGAGAACTCCAACGAGCCCATCACCGATAAGAGTATCGTGGAGATCTCCTATGATCAGAGCCGTCCTGCTGGATGGCGCTGGGTTCCCAAGCTAGTGCGCAAGGATAAGACTGAGCGTCTTCTACGTGGCGAGCTTGGTCGCACACTAAATTCCAACGAGACGGCGCAGAGTGTATGGAACTCCATTCACGAGCCTGTCACGGCCTCCATGATTCGCACGGGTTCTGAGGAGCCTGCTGCGGATGAGATCACCTTTGTCTCGGCGATTGAGAAGGAGCGCCAGGCCATCACAAAGCAGTACGCGGATCGCACGGCGCCTGAGAAGGATCTCGGGCGCGTGGGTCCTCTCCGTGACTTCCACAATAAGTACATTAAGGAGGTTCTTCTCTATAGCGGGGTGATGAACAAGCCAGGTCTCGGCTTGATTGATATCGGCGTAGGTGTTGCGGGTGATATCCAGAAGTGGCGTCGCCAGAATGCTAGTGCTGTTCTCGGCATCGATATCGCGGGCGACAGCATTAACAATCAGTATCGTGGTGCGTATCAGCGTCTCTGGTCTACAATGGTGCGTAATGGGCGAGAGGCTGTTCTGCCGATGGCCTTTGCAATCGGTGATGCGAGCAAGAACATGGCAACAGGTGATGCGGCGACGACGGCGGAGGATAAGACAATTCTCCAGAGTATTCTAGGTAAGACGCGCCCTGAGGGGGTTGTACCTCCCTACATTCAGTCGGAGTTGGCTGGGCGTTTCAAGACAGGTGCAGACATCATAAGCTGTATGTTTGCGACTCACTACTTCTTTGAGTCTGCAGAGAAGTTCAATGGATTCCTAACAAATATTGCTGAGAATCTCAAGGTGGGTGGTTACTTCATTGGCTGTTGCTTTGATGGTGAGAAGGTCTTTGAATTCCTCAAGGGTCGTGAGAGCCGTCAGGGGGTGGAGGGTGATACGCTTCTCTGGAAGATTACACGGAAGTATGAGGCTGATGAGATTCCCGCGGGCGATGAGGCCTTCGGCATGCCAATTGATGTGGAATTCATCAGTATTGGTCTACCTCACCGTGAGTACTTGGTGCCCTTCAAACTTCTCGTAGAGAAGATGAATAGTATTGGTTGTGAACTCTGCTCGGCGGAAGACTTGGTTAGCACGGGCCTCAAGAGTTGTACAGAGATGTTTAGTGATAGTCATGCTGCTGCAGCGAGAGCGGGACGGAAGTTTCCGATGACACCGGCTGTTCAGCAGTTCTCTTTCCTCAATCGGTGGTTTATCTTCCGTCGGCGTGGCGAGGCTGCACCCGCGTCAGTGGCTGAGGGTTCTGCGGAGGCTACTGTCGCTGTTGGCAATGCTAAGCCACCGGTTGGTGCTGTAACGAGTGAGGAGGTTGCGGCTGAGGTACAGGCTACAGCGGCTGCTGCAGAGGCTACTGCTGCTGCTACTGCTGTGGCTGCGCCTGCAACCGCAAAGAACGGAAAGCGTGTCTATGCGCCTGCTGAACTTCTTCAGTTCAGCCAGGATGCCGCCGCCCTTGATCGCCTCAAGATTGGTGATAAGTTGGCGCTTCGCTGGATCTCACCTGGTTCTCCCTTCGCAATTCAGGATCCGGTCACCGGTGGCGCTGGTGCGGCGAATCAGGTGGAGACCTATCCATCCCTTGAGCACTTCATGGCAGGGATGCGCTACAAGATTGCAACGGATAAGCCAGGGCTTGCGCAGAGTATCTTCGGCCCACAGGGGTCCATTCATCAGAAGTTCCTCAGACAGCGTGCTGCTGAAATCGGAGTCGGTGCGGGTGCGAAGCCTCTGACGGATGAGCGCGATGCTAAACTTCTTGTAGATGAGTTGAAGGAGGTACACAATGAGATGCGTGCAGTGGCTATGAAGAAGTGGAAGGCAGCCTTTGATCAGGCTAAGTGGGATGGTGTCAAGGATGATCTTCTAAAGGAGGCTGTCAGACAGCGCTGGGAGAAGGATGCACGCTTCAGAACCATTGTGGAGGCTGCAAAGCAGCAGGGTAAGACTCTCCTCTTCTACACGGGTTCAGCGAGCAGTGAGTATGGTGGTAAGCGTACACAGGAGGGCTATCTAGAGGGTGAGAATAAACTGGGTAAGGCGATGATGGAAATTGCTGGATTTGAATAATCTAAAGCCCGACCCATATACTAACATGTAGAGCATGTTTCCTGAGAAAGAACGTCATTGGATTACAGGAAAATATGAAAATACGATTTCTTATGATTCCTGGAATCAATGGATTGAGACTATGCTTTATAAATCATGGCCTTATAGGCCCTTTGTCTGGAATATACAGGATACAGATATAATAAATGGTCTCTATAATATACAAATCCTGTATGCACCTAGAAGTGGAGAATTTAAGATTATATGTATTTTTATTTCTATTAGTCGGTGGAATGAGGATGAGATTCGCATATGGCTCAAGGAACAAGGGTGGCTTTCAATGTGAAAATTGACTGGTAAAAATGACATAGTTCATGCATATAAAATGCCTGAACCATGGCAAACGTTGGGATTTCTGAATGCTCATCCACGAGATAAGGAAGTCCGCTTCGTAGAGAAGACCCATACATATTATGTGAAGGGATCTAGTAAGGGAATCGTGTCAACGACTGGTTTTGTCCACGCCTTCTTTCCCCACTTTGACCCCCACGCAGTGATTGCAAAGATGAAGGCATCCCCCAAGTGGCCCGAGAGTAAATATTTCGGAAAGACGGACCAGGAAATTGCTGATACCTGGTCGTCATCAGGGAAGGAGGCATCTGGAGCAGGTACAAATATGCATCTAGCCATTGAGCAACATCTGAATGGTGCTCTCGTGCGTATTGATCCTGCTGTAAAGGCAACAAAGGAGTGGGAGTATTACATGAACTTCTGGGAAGATATTAAGGAGACCTTTGATCCCTATCGTACAGAGTGGGAGGTCTGGGACGAGGAATACAAGTTGACCGGTAGTATTGACATGGTCTTCAAGCGTAAGTCAGATGGTGCGTATGTTATCTACGACTGGAAGCGCAGCAAGGAGATCAAGAAGGAGAATGACTGGGATACTGGTCTCGGTCCAATGAGTCATCTACCCAATGCGAATTACTGGCATTACACCCTACAGTTGAATGTATACCGCTGGTTCTTACAGAGGCACTATGGCCTCATAATTGTTGATCTATGTATTGTGATTCTACACCCAAATAATACAAACTATCAGTTGTATCATTTGAATCTTATGGATGATGAGATTCAGAGTATGCTTGATGCACGCAAGCGCTCTCTAGATGCTGGCTCTACTGAGCCTGTTCTGTTTGAGCCTGAGCAGACTGAGTGTCTACTGGAGGATGATTGACCGTCGTCTTGAGTTTCTCCAAGTACAGAATCCCATCCATGAGTTCTTCCTGGGCGTGCTGTATCCAGTCTAATGTCTTGAGATCTGTACGATCCAAGGTGACTCCGTACTTTTTCTTTCCCATTGCTGCACGATCCAAGAATTTCTGAATCACTGCTGCAACAATCGTATCGGGTGCGTCCATACTGTTTATACAGTAAAATACATCTTTATACGCCTCTGAATTGTTTCACGACATTGAGGACAGCGACTATAGGTTCCATATTGTAGACATCCCTCACAATATGTATGACCACAGGGTACTAAGACCGTGTTCACTTCACGGTCAAAACATACGGGACAGACCTTCTTATTGATATCATCTGGTTTAATAAGGTCTTGCATACCAACTGAGATAATCTCACGTAAACGATTCAACTTGGTAGATAGACTATTTAATTCAGCCTCCACTGCTCCCCTCTTGGTCGCTATAATTTCACGCGTCTCCTTAGTTGCCTTATCAATCTGCACTACGGTCTCTTCATATTTTATACGGAGATCTTCAGAATTAGTCATATGTTTAGAAGCCGTGGTAAATAAGGTTTTGAAACTCTTATTATATTGGTGAAATGAGTCTGATAGGGTGACCTCATCATTATTGAATTGGAGTAATTCACTATTTAATTTTGAGTAGCGTTTATTCAGTGACTTGAATAGACACGCGGTCTGCAAATTACTAAGGCACGCCTTCTCTTCATCTATAACAGAGACGGGTGAATCAATTGTACTTACTACAAAAGAATCTACAGTATCTACTACAGATTCAACTGTATTTGATTGACCAGCATAGACTGGCACATTAGACATTCTTATATGTATATTTAGATTCTCTTATTTAGATATAAATGTACTCAAACTATTCGGTAGAGAAATAAGAGGCAACTTGACTCCGTAGGTTCCGCGTTGTGAGATCCATCCTACTCTTCCATCAATGGTCGCAATAATAACAATTTCTACCGCACCTGTTTGATTTGTGCGACGGGCTCCTGATAGACCACCATTAGGCATATATAGAACACGTACGTTTCCTATACGAGTAATATCCTTTAATTCATCACTCTCTAATTCATCATCATTTTTCGTGGTGACAGGGTGATTTCTTAGTATTGATTTCAAAAATGCAAATGGGCGACCCTCAGTTGTAGAAGGATTCCATACAAGTCTCGCGGTCTTAGGATCCTCGGCGCCAAGTGTATCACGTAAGATATCAGGTAGAGTACGCGTATCGTCACCAGGAAGGCCCGATGGAATTGGATCGTACTGCTCATCGAAAAACTTGGCTTCTTCCTTCTCAGGCGTCATCCATTCAGTTCTTAACCGTTCCCACCACGTATTCCAGTCAGGGCTGCCTTCAGGTATAATATATTGATCTCCCTGGCGCTGGGCCTCCTTGCGAATCGTTAGACGTGGTACCTGTCGAGTAAAGATCTCTTCTCTTCTAGATGCATATCTGATGAGTTCATCAACGAGTCTCAAGTACAACATGCGTGGAACGTGTAGAATAACACCGTTTGGATTAAAGGTTGCTGGTGTATGAACCTTACAAACCGATTCATCTGAGGCCCACTTACAGCGTCCTGTACACTGATCCTCGCCTTGTACTATACAATCTACACGGAGGAATCCAATTTCACCCGAACTCGCATCATCATCTTCACGTGGCTCCATCCAGCGTGTGATACGATCTTCCAGCAATATATCAAGACGCTTTCGCTTTTCATACAAAGGTAAGTCAGATCGTTTCAAAACCTCCTTCAAGGCGTCGCGCATATCACCCCCCGCTCCTGCAGTGGCTAACCAATTTGAGAAGGAGAGTCTCAAGTGTTGGTACACATCCTCAATCTCATCTTGAATACTGGAAGCCTTTAACTGTACATGCTTATTTGCATTAGGATCTTCTTCATCTGCATCCTTAAAGGCTGCCTTACGCAGTTCATCATCATAAGCAATAGTTCTATTAATATCCCACTCTAAATCATCTACAGATACCACACGGTATTCTGAGATAGACTCGGGATCCGTTGGTTCTGATGCAGGGATAGCAAATCCGTTCTGAAGTACTACGCCTATAATTTTATCAGTATCACGTGATTTCTGTAGATACTTTGGAACATAGCCTCTATACTGTGGGAAAATATTTATAATCTGGTCATTAAAAAAGTTAATTATATCATCAGCCGGTGCTGGATGAAAATCATCCCAGTCTAGAAATATGCGACGTTGGAAATGGATGGATCCATCATCTGCAACAGGGATCGCCGCAATATTATTCTTTGAAATTCTATAAGCAACACCAACTAGGTGATTGTACGCATCACGAATAATTCCGTTGGGCTGTATGCGAACGGCAGTAATAATTTCTTGCGCACCAATCAGTGCATTGGGATCCATTGCAAATTGACTTGTGAAGGGACCGCGATTTACAGAGGAACAGGATGCGAAGAATTCACTAACACGTTTCTGAACAATGGGTGGCCATAATGCTTCCTGACTTCTCTGGAAAAATAGGGTTGGTTTATGGCGACTCTCTGGAGTAGGTATACTACCATCGACATAGAATAGAGGTTCCCATCCTACACTCTTGTATGTCTTGCGTTCAGGATGATAGCGGTCACGTGTAACTGAACTATAGTGGACTAGGAATCCGATATCTGCTTTCTGCTGTCCTTCGCTGAGCGGATAGGGAGAACAACGAATCTTCTCAAACTTAACCTCCTTTTTATATTCAATCTTATCACCAACTTTGACAGAGATATCTTCTAGAGTGACTTCAAGTACAAGGAATAGGATACCACGTACACTAATTACACCAGGTTCAGAGAGGGCTTGATAAAAGATGCGAAGATCCTTTCTCTGTGCTGGATCATGTAAATAGTCTTTAAAACACTCGTATGAATTCATCAGCCTCTCAATAGCAGGTATATTGCTACTGCTGATCTCATCTACTCCTACAAACTGAGACACCCATGAACGCATGTCATTTTGCTGTTTTTTCTCGCACTTATTGAAGAATTCATGAACAAGATTTCCAGCATTAAGTTGTAGGAAATGTCTAGGTGTAATTAACATATCAAGTAGTTCGTCAATGACCTTCTGCCCAGTTGTCTTATATGCTAAAAAGGGTGCAATTGCAGATAGTACACTCAGATTTCTGTTCTTAGATGTATTATCAACAGCTAGACGAAGAAATCCCTTCGCTGTTGGCTTTAACTTACGAACAATCTCAAGACGGTCAGCAAACTTTTCTGACGTAGAATCTTGCATAAAAAATTTATCTAGCGTCTCAGGAAGTAGACCAATCTGAGGACCGGCCTTTGGATCATCTAACGCGGTGGCCTTGGGTACAACAATTTCTAGAGGAATTCTTCCAGCATCTACAATAGACTTTACACTTACTCCTTGGATTACACGGAAATAGTTTGGTTCATATCCACGTAGATCATCTACACGTGCAGCAGGTTCCTCTAGTGGCGTTGGCACCGCTGTTTTATTCAGATGCTCTAATACATTCATTCCCATAATCTTATCTGCTAGACCCTGGGCTTCTACAGGTGCCTTTGGTAGTTGTGCCTGTGGTAAAACGGGTGCTTCTGGTAAAGCGGCTGCTTGTGGTAAAGCGGCTGCTTGTTGTAAAGCGGCTGGTGCGACCTTTCCAGCACGTAATCCTAATCTAATAAACTCAGGGTCATTTATATCAAACCGGTCACTCGGATCAGCAAAGCAGCATGGCAAGGATAGACCCGTTGGCGTCTTCTTATTTCCTAAGAATCCAATATAAATCTGCCTCTCTGTTTCAGATGCAGGGCGTGTCTTACGTTGTAAGACTGTCATATTTGGATCACGGTCCTTATCCTTGATTCCTTCTAAATTTACAAGAATACCCTTGCAGAAGGGGCATGAATTAGCAGGCTTGGCTTTTCCATCACGATCTACAGTGGCCTTAAAATCCTTTTGGCGTACCATCAGACGATCACGAATACAGAATAAACGTGGGCAGAAATAATAGTTAATACGTTTTGCCTTTGATCCATAACGAACAAGTGTTATAATCTCTTTTTCATCTTCACTTGGATATGCGCGACCTTCAAGGCGTCCAGCTACATTTTCATCTCTTGATGGCTGCTTTTTAGGAAACTTTTTGGGTGAAGGGTCCTCAGGATAAACAACAAATTCCATGTCCCCATCGGCATCATATATAGTACGCATTTCACGATATTCTTCTGTATCTAAAACAATGGGCTGACGAGATTCATTCGCAGCACAATGACTTACATATCCACGTTCAGATCCAACCTTTGCGTAATTGAATAAATCTGGATCGGCTAATTTAAGTTTATCAATATAGTATTTTGATACAGCAATAGCCTTCAAATCAGTAGGCTTCTTAAATGCAGTAGCAGCTAGCTTATCTTCGGGATCTAGTGGAGGTGGAGGAGATGAAGGAGGAGGTGGAGGAGCTGCTAGAGGAGATGCTACAGGAGGTGGTGTTGCTGGTTCTTCATCTGCAGGAGGTCCATTTGGAAACATGGATGCGGCATCTGGGCCTCCATTTGGAAACATGGATGCGGCATCTGCAGGACCATTTGGAAACATCGATGTATAATTTGCCTCACCAGAAAATAATCCTTCGTCATCATCAGGAAAATATGCTTCTGGATTTGCTACAGCAGCATTCACAGCCGCACCATCACCAAGTTCTATACCATCTGCAGCAGGTGATCTTGATGAAACAACCGGTTCTACAACTGCAACTGTAGGTGCGGCAGGTGCAGCAACAAAGCGATCCGCCGGTGCAGTCATGAGAATACCTAATAAACTGACAATAGTTCTATAAATATCAAAACTCTGTGCTCTATACATATGAAAATTATAGATAGGATGCTGAGCAAAGATTGCAATATCTACACCAGGATTCTTATTTAAGATATAATCCTTTGTTTCAGGTACAGCAAGCGCATATTCGTTTTTCTGAGCAATCCAGGCCACCACATGCCGCCTTGCTTCATCAATTGGAATCTGAAACTCACGAGACACCTTCGGTGCCCAAGTTTCATCATGTGCCTCACCATCCACCATCTCGTGTGCAGCAAGTTGTGTTAAGAATGCAAAAATACGATCTTCACTATTAAAGTTACTCACACCCTTATAACGCAACATGGCTAGAGGTTGCTCATCTGGTAGAGCTGGTATCTCCTGAAATATGGATGAAAAGTACTTCAAGCGTCGCTGTAGAACCGCCTTTGTTATCGGTGTTCCACTACGTTCTAAGCGAATCTTAAACACAACATCTGCCTGTCCAAGAATTGGTTGAAGTCCTGTATAGGGTAGGTCTGCAAATGAGCGCTCTAGAACATCTGGTGCATCCTGTAAGTCACTGTAGGGGTCTAGAAGTCGTTTCTGTTTCGGTGGCATAATTAATAGATCAGATGTACCGTCATTAAATACACGCATGGTCGCATACAGTGGCATAGATTCATGTCCATCAGAATCCTGAACACGAAGCTTCAAGAAGGTACAGTCCTTACCCATGTCAGGATTCTTGTCCTGTTTCCAGATCATCAGCAGATTTGGATCAGGTAAATCTGGAATAGGTAGAATTCCCTTTACGCGAATCTTAGTTAAAGGTTGGCCTGATGATGAGAAGAATCTCATATAAGGGCGATCATGAGTGACCTTTGTACCAAAGAACAGGATCGCTGAACCTTCCCACCCAGCAGGTATCTGATTCCAGACCCAGCGTAAGAATTTTACACCATCTAGCTTCGGCAACTGTAACTCACCTCCCAGTGAAATAAGAAGTTCCTCCAAGTATGCGATCTGTTTCAAGGCTGCTGCTGTCTGTTCTGCTTGAGCAGTCAAGATGGGGGTTGCAACTCCTTCCCCTGCGGCTGTAGGAATGGCAAGAGGATCTAAGAATGGAAAGTATGGCAAGATACGGCCATAGATATCGCGATCTCCCAGAGGTCTAGCGCCTACGATTTTGTCAACCAAATCGCCAAACAAAAATACATGAATCTCAGGAATTTCCTTTCCCTCATCTAACTGAAAAATGTCATTCAAGGTCATGCGCGTACGATTGTCCTTTCCAACTGCTTTCTGGGTGCCTGCAGAATCTACAAACCGACTGTGAGGTGGACCTGTCATCATGGTAAAGGGTGAAGTTAATGGAATCTGTTGGGAACTAATTAAATCCTTCCATACCATCTCAACAGGTGTATAGTTTGTACTATCATCAGTGACCCGTGGAATTCCCAGAAAAACTAAGGGAGGGCAGAAGATTGGATTTCGTCCCATTTTATTCCAGAGCGCAAGTTTGACCTCATAGATAGTAAACCAGGTCGGAAAGGGTCCCAGTATTATTGGATCCTCTGAAGCATCATGCACAACTTTTAAGGAAATGGTCTTTGTTACAAATCCCTCCATTAATTCCGGTTCAAGGAGGGATTTGAATTGCGTCCTGAGTGACATCTAAATTAACCCATGTTTCCTATCTTTAGGGGTTCCTATGTTTAGGGGTTCCTATCTTTACAGGGCTCCTATCTTTAGAGGATTACCTGTAGACTCACCCGTAGTATCTTTATTTACATCGTACTTGGGTTGATCTGTAATATTTTCACCACAGTACTTGACCGGGTGAGCCTTAAAGTCCTGATACTTGTAGATTCCAATTGATTCAGCCTCTCTTAAGAGCCACCCAAAGTTATTCCAGAATTCGGGTCCATGACTCTGCACAGTCGGAGGAGTAATTACATGACCCATTTCATGTAAGGCTACGAAGACCATTACATTTTCCTCTACGAGTGGCTCTTCAGCCTTATCCTTCTGTCGTAGACAGAGATGGATACTATCACCCTTATTTACACTGTAAGATACATGCTCTGAGTCAGGCGTTGCCTCATAGAAACGTTTTGGATCTGCCTCAAATTTCTCATTGAGTTGAATCACCTGCGGCTTTCCAGGATAACGTTGCCGGAGTGTATCAATTAACTTCTGTAACTTCTGTCGGACCTTTGCCAATAAGTTAGCGGCTTTCTTCTTGTCTGGTAAGTCACGAACATTATACTGAAGGCCATCTACGTCACTGCGGACCTGAACAATTGGAAAGGGTGATGTCATATTATGTAATGCACCCCATACTCCTGATACAATTGTATCCATCTAAGCACTTTTTAGGAAAAAATAGTGACATGTATCAATCATGTAAATTACACGAATCGTGTAATTTATGTGATAGTATCTAAGGTAATCTGGGAGTTTGCTAGGTGTTTCTGATTGCTTAGGCAATCTCCAAAGAGCGGCGGTTCGTATCAGGCTCAATCGTGCTCTGGTTGAAGACCGAGACGGCGACCTGGGGGTTCGGAGGCTCAGAACGAAGCTGGTAGTTTGCATTACGCATGCTCTGGCCAACCGTGTTGATACCGATGAGAGCGCCAGCCGATAGGAAGTTCTTGCCCTTGAGTGAGCCAGAGCCCATGGGGTTCTGCTGTGACCACACGCTGTTCTGATCCTTGGGGAGGAGCTCACCGGGCGTGAGCTGGTCACGAGGGTAGCAACCCTCAGGTGTCTCCGCATTCCCGAATGATGCAGGGCCCTCATATCCATCCATATTCGCAAAGCCCTCAGACTTGGCCACGTTCGGGTTTTGCATAACGGCCGAAAGATTCATATTACCGCTGCCACCGGGAAAGTTAGCAGGCTGATTTCCAAGGGACGCTGCAGAAAGAGTACCCGTAAACCCATGCTTCTTAGCTAAGAGACCTCCGAGCGTGGGATCAATTAGGTAAACGGCCAAGCCGACTATAGCAATTGAAACGAGGCCTAGTACTACATCACGCGTACCTGACATCGGAATTCTGTTAGCGTTGTATAAAAAAGATAGTCCCATTCATTCATCTTCTTCCTCCTCATCTGAATCCGGAGGCATCCGCCCCGTAGCCTCAAAATACTGCATTCTGATCTGCTCGGCCTCCACGCGGGCCTTCGCAGCCCGGAGACGCGTCAACAAATACTCCTCGTGAGTCTGCTGGGTATTATCTTTGAGTGCAACCGGTGGAAGGGCGCTGTCTACAATTTCATTTGTCCCATAATCACCCTCTTCCTCAGAATCCTCAAGATACATCTGAGGTGCATCCGCATTCTTAACAGGTGCGACCCGTGGTGTCCAGACTAGAGTCACCTGTTTCGGTGTCATAAGAACCGTTGTAAGTACAGATGTATTCTCTTCTGCGGTTGCGAGTCTAGAAAATGTGTGTCTCGTACGTTTCATAAGTTGTTCATGTGAGGGCAACTTAGAGAACCACTTATTGGCACTACCCTCCTCAATAAGATGATCAATCATATCATCTGTAAGATTATGAAGCGCATCTTCATCTGTAAAGCGTGTATTCCCCTGTGAATCTCTCGTAACCGAGAGATAGTCCTCATCATCTCCACGAAACTCATCCGTAGTATCAATTACATACTGTGATTGTGCGGCATCCCACTTTGGTGCGAGGAAGATAGACATTCTGCGTGAATCCTATTGATTCAAGTTTAAATGGTGAGAACTAGAATACGATGCCGGCTCCACCCGGGACGATGGTTCACGTGATTTTAGATAAAGCCGTTCAATTCTTCCAAGAACCAGTTAACCGAGAAAGAATTCAAACCCAATGTATTGATCCTCTCCTACGCCATATTTTGGATCGCATGTTTCCCTACATAATTCTGACCTGCATTCTCTTCTCGCTCATCCTCTTGATGTCACTTACGAGTGTTGGTTTACTCATGTTTCAACTCCGTCAATCGGTTGTCGCGGCAAGTATGCCTAACATTATTCAGACCCCTGTGTAAATGAACAACGATGCACTCGCGCACAATGTTCGCGGATGGGTTCACTACGATAACATGGCTGCGGCATTAAATAAGCAAATTGTAAATACTCGCAAACAACGGGACGCTTTTGAGGAACAAATCCAAATCTTATTGAAGCAACATCAAATGACGAATGCCGTAATCCAGATCTCCGGAGGGCAATTACAATTGCAGGAGGAGAAACTCACAGCAGCCTTAACAATGAAGAGTCTACAGGAGTCTACTGCTTCCTTTTTCAAGGCGCATCCCGAAATTCCCAATTCTGATAAACTAATTACAGAGTTTCTGAATCATATCAAACAGCAACGCCCTGTGAATAGTTCAGTAAGGCTTAAAAAATTGAAGGCACCTACAGCACAGGCAGCAGGTACACCACCAAATCTCTGAGTAGAATGAAGGTCTCATATGCTAACTGGGCGAACTCGCACGCATACGTCGGAAAGGGGCTTGTAGATGGAACCACAGAGGAGGCTATGCTTAACTTCTTCTATGACGGCGTTTCGCCGTGGATTCGCTCGTGTGGCTATAACTGGTCACAACATGAGCATATTATTGCGCAAAAGTTTACCCGATTCTGCTATGAGGTACACTGCGCCTTGAAGGGGTGCTATGATCTTGCAATCCCTGAGGCCAAGCATCGTGATTATGAGGAGGATCGTGATACCTTTGACTACTTTGTTACCACTGATACCTTCGCTGCGCTTTGTGAGGAGTGGGAGTGTCGTCATGAGGTAATTGGAACACGTCTAGAGCCTCTTATTCTGGAGTTCTGCTATGTATGGGTTGATGTTATGGACGGTAAGCCGGCTGCATTTACACACAAGATTCTGATGGCGGATGAGGAAGAGAATGAGGATGAGTTCATTACGGGTCCAGAGTTCATTAGTAAAAAGAAGTACGATCTTTATTAGAATGGAAGAGTTCTATAAGACTCTTGCTGATATGATACATTGTACTCCCGATGAGGCATCGGTCCTTGTGAAAGGATTAAATACGAATCGATGGAAAGATGCATTTTTTACTCCATATATTGAAAAACTTCCATCGGTAACTGTATTATATAAGGGTTCTGCTCCTTATGGAATATACCCTCCTCAGCAAACTATAACTGTAAAAGATCCTCGTATGAGAGGAGAATTTAGCAATGTCTTTACAAATACAGAGGGTCCATTTGTATATAAGGTTTTAGCTACTGGAGGTTATATCAAACATGCAGTTCCCTATTTATCAAATACATTCAAAGAAATTATCATTCAAACACTTCTACAATCTGATCCAACACACGGGCAGTTTATATGTAAACTGCATGGTGTATTTGTTGCTGCTAAAAGAGAAATAATTCTTAAACTTGAAAATCTTCCTAGATCATACAAGGATTATCTTTTATCAGATGTTCTTAAAAAAACATATAAGCGCGACTCCATGGTCGCAAATTCAATAAAGATTAAAGAGGATTTAATAAAACTTTTTCGCATACTGCAGCACTTTCGTGATACATATGGATTTCATCATTATGACTTACACTTTGACAATCTGATGGTGGATGAAACAGGTGAATTTAAATTGATTGATTTTGGATATGAAACATACGCAAGGATAGACGGAGTTGAGGTGGGGCGGAGTGGTGTAGGAGAACCTGATGTATATCGATTGATTCGTACTTTGCGGCCAGCCCTTTCTACGGTTCTATTCACTGCTGAATTCAAGGCACTTCTTGCAAGTATAGAAGCAGAATCTCATGATAGTAAAATACCTCTTGAATACTATATTGATAAATTATCGGCATATAATGTAAGCGAGGGTGGTAAGAGGAAGACACGCCGGCGTCTCTCAAGAAAGCAACGGCGGTAAAAATTGAAAAATGATTCTAGTTATAACTAACTACAAACATGCTAATTCAATTCTTTAACAGGCTATTTAGATCTGAAAAAGTTCTACTAGGACGATGGGGGTATCATTGGGAACTAAAGGATAAGATACAACGATACTATGATTAAGTGTCTTTACGAGGTCCACTTCTCCTTATTGAAGGGTAACAGACCAATCGTTTCTACCTCCTCCTTGAACTGCTGTACCTTCTTCTCAAATTCCAGACCCGACGACGTGAGTGGCCGTGTAGCACCTGACGTCATCGCAAGTGAATCATGAGCACTCTGTGCAGGCTTTTTTCCAACACAGGTGACACCGAACTTGAGTTCAGGATTGTCAAAGTATCCACCGTTCAATCCAGGCTTGCCGCACGCACCACGCTGCTCAGCAGGCCCCTGCTGGAGTTCCTCATATGTACCCTTCTGTGTAGGATAGACTGCCATCTGGCCCTTCACCCAGCCGTAATTACACCAGTCTGCACCATTCTGCCAGGCATGCTTGACCTGATCGTAGGTCGCAAGTTCTGCTCCTAGAGCCTTACATAAGGGCGCAGCATCATAAAAGGAATAATCATTTTTACTGACTGTAAAGACATCCTTAGCCGGAGGTAACACGCGCTCTACAATCGCATCAATACCTGTTGGGGGAGTTCTAGCATCTTCCTCAGGTGAACTCGGAGGCTTGAGAGGCATCTCAGGCTCAATAGGGGGAGGAGGTTCCGCAGGCGCTCCCTCACCCGTAAACCACATATTTAGACTATCATACCAATTCTGAAGTGAATTCATAAAGATATCATAGAAGTACACGAATATAACCAGAAAAATAACAAGAAATACTGTAAAGATAATCAACGGTGTAGAAGACCCAGATCCAATATTTACGCTACGAGCAAGATTCGCTGACGCATTTTTTCCAAATCCAAAATTGGTAGGCATCACTGATGCAGGTGCTGCGGCATTTCTAGAATTTGCGACAGCAGGGACTAAACTATTTAACCGCTGAACACTGTTGTTCATATCTAAATGATACTTATATCTTCAATCAACTTCTTTAACAAGGGCCAACGTACACCAATTTGATCTACAAAGGCTCCCACACTAATGTCGGGATACGCTATCGTACCTACAAGAGTCTTATTCGGAACGCATGCACCATAGCATTGTATATGAGTCATCTGATCAGTCAAACCGGTTGCCGGATCCCATACAGGTTGCGAATCTATACCGATTATATTCGGTATACGTGGAGAAAATCCCACGGCTTGTATACACCAATCTGCCCTCCTAATTGCATTTGATAGACCCTTTACATCACTTAGAGCTACAAGGGTGAGTGCCTTGTATTCACCGCGTAGAATTGCATCGGCAATTACAGCAGATTCCTGTTTAATTCCGCCGTAATTGCCATCACGATCATATTTGAAGGGTGTCTTAGTGTGATGGATACAGGTTGTACTTATACTGAGTTCATGTAGAGACTTTAAGATAAGAGTTGCTGAATGTGACGAGCCAAAGACTATGACATGTTGACCATCAGATACAGTATGTTTCAGTGCAACTGGATCTAGAGCAATTCTTAAAGGGATTATGGGTATTCCATAGTCTTCCTGCCGGGGCTCCATTCCCGTACAGATACATACAATAGATGTTGTATGAGATGGCCTTGATTGAAAGTTTAGAGTCCATGTCTTTGTCTCTGCGGACCACGAGATATCCTTAACCGTATCATAAATCTGTTTGCATCCACGCGCATAATCATGACTTGACTGTCGTATATCATGTATAAGATCGCAAAGTAGAACACAGTCTGTTAATTCACCACGCTTCGCTAAGGCGGTCGCAATGCTAGGCCAGGATTCCTTCAGACTTTCAACCTTTTGACCTATCATAGTATTTGTTGTCACCGCACGATAGTCTCTGGCAAGATCTCCACCTATGAAATCTGGATCCACTATACAGACCTGGTGTTTGGGTACGATTTGTAAAATGTGGCTCAACAGAAGCTGTCCAGCCACACCAAACCCAACAAGGGTTATCTTTGAATTCATCTGCTTAAATCATGTATTTAGAGTGAGTCCTCAGGGCTCGTGCGATTACCACCGCGTGACGCAATCACCTGGCGCTGCTCGGGTGACGTGCATACACAGCCACCATCGCACGCATAAGATGAAGGGCAGCACTCAGGCTTGCACTGGTTATTCTTAAACATGAAGAGTGAGTCAGGGCCGGGCTGGAACGCAGGGCCGTTCAAGGGCTCATCTGGCGTATTGCACTTCCACTTACTCACGCCATCCGGACACGTCAGTCCAACGCCATCAAAGGGACCCATACTCTTATAGGCTTTTGACGCACCCCCCGCATTCTCCAAATAATACGAGACAAATCCCTCGGGTGTTGCACCCTTGATAAGACGACTCTTAGATAAAAGAAGGGCCGCGATAACTAATAGGATCATTCCTCCAAGAAACATTAACTGCTTCATTACTCTTCTTCTTTGCGTCCATCTTTTTTATTGCGAACCATGGTCATGCCAACCCGGGCATAAGTATTTCTTAGATTCATCCAGCCAACCTCAGTGAAATCCCGCACTGTATAATGCGACATATTCGCTAGACGAATATTGAATGTGCCAGAATCTGTAATTAAATTGCAACCCTGCCATCTCCAAGTATCAGAACTGCCTGTAGGGTGTGTCCATCCTTCATTACTCTTAATCCATACACCATCTGTAATACGAGATCCCTTCTCACCTATACCACCCTCTACTTCACGTTTACAGGTGCCAATTACATGTGTCCATCTACGCTCACCCATGATCCAATCACCTTTCTGTATCTTGCTTATATGCACCCATCCATGACCATGCTTCTGAACCATTATAGCACGGTCAAAACAGGGCGCATCATTTGGTACTTCTTGTACGGATCTAGACTTTAGGACAGATCTTACAATATTATCCCACTCCTTTGCTGAGTTATCCGTATTTGGCAACTCCTCCCAGTCTGCAAAGAGTATTATATCGTCATTTGATGCAATAGGAATTTGTCTGTTTGTCGTAATAAGTGTCCAGAGAGTAGAGAGTCGCTCATTTGTTAGAACCGCATTGGGGTGATCCTTCACAAGAATCCAGTCCTGTTTCTCTACATGCCAGACGCGGTGGTCACTACTGACATAGACACCATTTAAATTATAAATCTCATTATATTCTCCTGGTACCTCTATGACGGCTTCCACTGTCTGACCACTTAATAGTAGATCACCTGTAAGTACTTCACCTATACGTTTCTGTGTTAAATCTGACATGACAACCATGGTATCTGGCGCAAAACAAAACACCGCACCCATACCTCCCGTGCGCCCTGGAAATCCAGCCTCAATTCCAGCAGTGGCCATGAATACAAATATCATCACCGGTAAAATAGGTAGGAAAAAGAGTACCGCAAATCCTATTAAAATATATAAGACTACCATAATCACTTTGATCGCAAGATCAATACCGTTCAGAAAGGCTGTCTGAAGAGAAAGTGCAACAAATAGAGATGCCGTGGCGGTGGCGGCGGCTTTCTTCATAGACATGTAGAGGTGCTGAAAGATACGAGAAGAGAGTGATCCAATCTGTTTAAACTTATTCCAGAACTTGTTCATCATAGACGCAAAGGGTGCATAAATGGTATTTAATTGTGATCTTAAGTTCTTCATGACATCACCCATAATATCTGCTGCACCCATCTGTGTTCTGAGAACCTCAAAGAGTGCTCCAAAAATGGTAGATAGGTAATCAGATGCCTTGGATCCAATACAGAACTTAAAATTATCAGATGAAAACTGCGATGCACTCCCTACGTATTCGGGTGGCTTATACATAAAGGCCGAGAATAAGACATCGACATCACACCGCCGTTCAGCCCAGTGTTCCATCACATCAATTCGTGAGGAACTTCCTAGGATAATTCCTAGACCTATTGTTAATCCTATCAATAATAATATAAAGAGGTAAATTGCCTCCATCTAATCTAGTCTTGCTTTAAGGAGTGCATCGGCGTACGCTGACTTTGTATCAGGACTATAGATTTCCATAGCATCTCTTATGATGCTGCCCCCCTGTAATTCATAGATTGCTCCGGGACTTACAAATAGTGCAATTGTCTCTACTGAGTTTAGTCCTACCACCTTTGGTCCAAGATCATGTGCACGAACCCACTCTTCTCTTTCTGAAGACCAGACAAGAGATCCACTCGCCACTCTGTCATTTCCTAAACGAACAAACTCATTGGTTGATGAGATCTGAATTCCTACAACCTTTGATTTATTAGTAATCATATCACCTAGCCGAATGTCTTTTAACGCAATAGGACCCTTTATCGTGAGAACTTTTGTATCAGATGGTGAACCGACTTCGTAGGATTCATACGTGTGTATTGACTGTTTACCATTCAAGGAATCTGCAACCTTGGCCTGTGTCACAGCATTTCCCTCCTCGGTCTCATCATAGTCTGCAAAGATATAGCCATCAATGGGAATTATGTGATCATGGGTTGTTAAACATACAAGAGGTCTTGTAGAGCCACCTGACCATGATTCGGCTGCTTCTGCATCAGGATGATCCTTTGCCATAACCCATCTGGAATTTAACTGAACAAAATGATTAGAACTAACAAGGACACCCTTCAGTTGAACCATAGTCTGTCCATCAGCGGTAAATCTGTAGATTGACTCAACACGGTGACCACCCTTGAGTATGTCACCGACCTTGACGCCAGCAATAGGGATTTGATCCATAGAACCTTCTAGCATGATAGGCTGCTCTGGAGGAAAGCAGAAGGTATCAATGAATTTGAAGATAAAGGTGTCACCAAAATTTGCAATACCGGTCTGTGCGGAGAGACCCATATAGATCACAGCAAACATGGTGCCGTAAATACGGAACATCATAGCCTTCATTCGTGATGCAGTCATCTTAACACGACCCATCAAGGCAGTCATACGCGCCTTGAATTCACTCACAATCTTGATCACACCGCCGACAAGTGTGGCTAACATCGTACGGAAGGAATTAGCAGAATTCATGAGATTCATTAGAACACTGGTAAAACCACCCATTCCCTGCGCAAAGGGACCTGTTACACCCTTTGTCTGTTCTTGAATAATTTGCTGTAGACAGAATTGAAAATTCTCATTAATATCGTGACCGAATAGACTGGCCAATAACATCATCTGAGGTTCACATCTGCGTTCTGACCAATTCGCACCAATGTCGGCAAGATAGGAAGATTGTTCAAGTGTCATGTAGATTCCTATGGCCATAAGGATTGTGAATAATGCCCATAGATATGGTACTGGATGTAAGGCTACATCTTCAACTGCACTACTAGACGCCGTAGCAACTGCAGCTGTAGCAATAGCTGCTGATGAAACCATAGACCTATCAGGTATAGTCGGAGGGACGAGTGATTTAGGATCATTAGTCATTACCGTATTCTTAACTATATCTGGCTTCACAGGATCATTCTGACTCATTCTCCTTCTTAATTCCGACTCATACTAAAATCATGGCGCTTTCAATTTATAGTGCGCGGCTAACCACCGAATATCTGAACGGAAAACTCTAGATGCCTCTGGTACTGTATGCTTGGACAACTTTGCGATTGCATCTAATTTATGGAAGACACCAAGTGCACCAAATTCCTTGACTGCCTTATTCAAAGCCTCGTGGCGAACATGGTCAGGTTCATTATATACATATCCGTATTTCTTGAGTTCTCCTCTGCGTATAGCACCAAATCCTTCGCCGGGACTGAGTTTCTTACTACGATGAAGACCGCGCTCCTTTACACAACTCGGCTTAACATAGACGGATGAACGTTCGGGATAAATTCTATAGGGTTCTCCACTCGCCCGTTTCACAGTATAACCCTTCTTAAGAATTGTCTTTCCAAAGCGTCTTACATATCCATGACGTTCAACCATACCAGGAGGGCATTTACGTGTAAGAGAACCGGACTTACCGATAGCCTTCAGGCGACTTTCCTGTTTGGCTAAGACACGACGTGTAAAATTCTTATGAGACTCTTTATAGACGGTTGTAGATTTTACGCACCGCGGAGGAACCCGGTGACCCAACTTAGATGTATAAGATGTACGCTTGTGAAATCCATCGGGGCATCCTTTCTTTTCATCAAACGGGAGAGACGCCATACTAATTTACACCCGCATTTTCACGTGCAAGTTCTTCTAAGTGTAATTTACTTCTAACAAAGGGATACCGAATACACCAGTATTCAATACGATCCAAGATAACAATACGCATATTCATATCCTTGATACATTCCATCAAGGATTCAGGCCACTTCATGGTATTTAATTCAGCCGTATTTTCAGCCTTAATCTCACGATTAAGATTATTTGCAAAGACTTCGAGTTCATTTATATAATTTGTTAGAACATCTTGATTATTATTAGGACCCTTAATATTATCATTATAAATCTTATCTTTAATATTCTTTATCCACTTATCTAATTCAGCAATACACTCATCAGGTTCAGACATCTCTATTCAATAGATATGTCTAAATTTGTAGTTAGTAAGACGCATTTAGCGTTTCATAAGTGAATAAACTATAAGAGACACTCCTACAACGGCTAGGGAGGTCGCCGTAATCTTATTTGCATTATCTATAAAGGCCTCTCTTTTGCATGCGCGAGAATTCACAATCCACGGTGTAGGGTTTGTGAATGCTTCACGCCGACATGCCCGAGAATTCACAATCCACGGTGTAGGATTTGCGAACGACTCTACCTTTGGTGGTGGTGCATCATAGTGCATATCGGCCTTTGCCTGATCTGCCATGGCCTGGATTGTAGAACCAATGCTTGCAACACTCTTAGGATCTTGGAATGACTTTGGATCTCCGGATGAGGGTCCTAGAATATGTACCTTTGATACAGGTGGATTAAAAGGTTTCTCCTTAGGAAAGGACATCTAATTCTAGCCGAGGTTTTTGCGGCTTTCATCTAAGGATTTTACCCTACAATCATACAGGATGAATAACATGGGTGTAAATCGTGACTCGGTATCTACCTTGGCGGCGGCTGCCGCGACTGAACCAACGCGCTTCAATGCAACAGAGCGAAGTGCCTTTCTTCGGAGTCATATTCAGCAAGTTCGGCGTCTACACCAGGAAAGACATTCAGTAGAAGATATTAAGGGCATGTTTCCTGAGTTCTCTGAGCAGTACCCAAATCTTCTAGAGATGTTGACGCGTCCAAGTGGCTACGACGATAAATCACTTGCATTAATGATTAATATGCTTGATAAGATGGGTGCTGGTCATGCAAGCCAGCACGAAGCGTCTATTCAGGTAGGACAACATCTTCTGAATTCGTATGTGAGCCCCCAGCTGAATCAGAACTAGTCTGCCGAATTCTAGCAGTCTCCTCAATAGGTCGACCTAGTGCAGTCTGAAAGGCACTGAATGACTTGAGCGGTATCTGAAATTCTTTACACCATGCTACTGAGGTGTCATGAATAGATTTCCAGATAATATGAGGTTCCTTATTCCAGGCCTCTCTATGTGATATGGCGTATTCCAACGCAGCAATTTGCTGGTCCAAATACTCCTTTTTTAATTCATTAATGTGTCCTGTTATTAATGATGTCTCTAAAGTTTTAAACATGGAATTTACATGCTTTCCTTGTGCATATAAATCACGCACATCTGTAAGAACCTTGATAATCCAAGCAGGTACGCATCTGCATCCCTTTCCGAGAAAATATTTTTCTGCATTACAAGGTCTACTCAAGGCAGGTTTATACAGGGTCCACTGCTCAAAACAAAAGGATAGCAGAGCAATAAGATCTTTAGTAGATTGCATCTCGGTATCAAAGACTTTTAAAACAAAGTCGCCACCCTTCACCATGGTCTGCAAGCCGATGAGTGCAGATGAGATTAGCAGAGGAAATACCTCCTCCTCCTGGGTCCCATAATGCTCACTAAAGTCAAAGCCACCATCTGCTGTAAATATGTGACATCTTGCTCGAGTCTTTTCTAGGAAGGCTGCCTGATTTGCAGGGACCATGATATCCCCAGTGTCATCTGCACCATATTCAATCTGAACCATAGGTGCCTTTCTCAAGAAATGATAGGCCCGCTTCCAGCCTGGTATGTTAGCCTTCGACGGACGTAGAGTCATTGCTAATGCAGAATCAAGAGTCCAACAGTTTTTAGTAGATAGGTTTAACAGGGCCTCTATAAATCCGCCTGGTCCCTCACAGACATGACCTGAGCATATAGTCGGCTTTTTAGCACCTAGCTGATGACGTTTGAAGAAATCCATAACCGTGAGAATTTCCATCATCTTGAAGAAAGATCTGCTCAGAGGACGAAGACTCGATACAGAACTTGGAATACGTGGATCCTGTGACTGGGAAAACACAAGTTCATACGGATTTGAACTGCGCTTCAAGAACTCCCAGTCACCGGTTGCATCTAGAGCCTCAATCTGCTGCTTTAGATTTTGCAGAGTGCCACTCATATCTATAGCTGTCGGTACATCCGTGATCTCTATGGAGGGTCCAATAGGCCACGGATTTATCTGAGGTGGTCCCCAGGCGAACCATTTGACCTGTTTCCAGGGTGGCTTGACGAGCGGCCACGACATATTTGTAGTATGCTACCAGGCTTTAAGGGGTATGATGTGTTAACATATATGGAAAATTATATAGTATTTGGTGATTCTCATGCAAGATGCTTTACAGATAAAATAAAGACATATTCATTTAGTGCAAGCTCTGCAAAAGGATTAAATAATGTAAATTCCCTATCTAAGACAAACCTTGAAATAAAAACTATTATTGAAGCAAATAAAGATAAGAATTTTATATTTTTCTTTGGTAAGGTTGATCTAGATTTTATACTAAATCATATGTATAATACACGAGCTGATTTTAATCCTAGAGAATATATTAAGAATAATGTAAATAATTATGTGACATTTATTAAAGAACTTTATATAAAGAATGTAAGCATTTGTGAAATACCCATACCTCATTTGAATGATACACAAATGTTAGAGATTATAAATATACCACAACATCATTTTAATCTTAATAACTATCTTGATGAAAAATATAAGCCTTTAAGATATTCTAAGGTACTCTCTTTTAGAGATCGTCTAAATTTAACAAGATATTTTAATAGTTTAGTTAAAGAAGAATGTGGAATCTTAAACTATAATTTTTTAGAAATTAATAGTAAATTTGGAGATAAGGTACCATCTAAATATATAAAACCTGGCAAAATGGATCATCATTTAGATGATTCTATCTCATTCCTTTATTTAGAATGGCTTATATAGTCTTTGGATATGAACATTCATCCAATATGGTTTTGTGTATAATTACACATAACGATATTTTTGATAATTTAATTGAGTACATTGCAAAACGAGGTACCGTGGAGTACTTAATTTAAGTACTCCTAAGTGGTATGCTGCGCTGAACTAATTACTGAAGTAAGACTATTAATAAGTCACACTCCTGCTTCGCAGAGTGAGTGTTGACATTAAGAGTTCTTGTTTACCCTAAACGCTGCGCGGTTAGGACTTCGGTACTTAGCGGTATCAGACAACTGGATATGAAGGATCCATCTGAATTCCACACTGTCCCTGAGCACCGTTGTACTGTGCACCGCGACCGAGGAGAACATACCCACCTAGACCCCACGAGGCGCCCCAGGAATTCTTCACCTTGTAGTAATCAAGACCTGTGGAATCTGTGCCATAGCCAACAAGAAGAACGCCGTGATCAAGATTCGTACCACAAGCCTTCGTGAGAACACCCGAGGAATAGAACTGGAAGGAAGACTCGTCCGCCTCAATGGCCACCGCAACAGGCTGCTGGACAACTGCAGTCATGAGCGCCGTCTGCGAGTTCGTGGGTACATCCTTGAATGCAGAGGCCGTAGCAGCCACGGGGAGACCCTTTGAAAGACACGTATTGGGACCCGTTGCCGTGTAAGGGTAGGCCTTATCCGTTGTGAGACCCTTGTTGTCAATGACATACTGGAAGGCATAATCCATGAGTCCACCATTGCAGCCCTGATTACCCTGCGCAGTAGAACAATCGACTAGCTGCTGCTCAGAGAGATTCACAAGCACCTTGTGCTTAAGAAACCACGCACCCTCTAGAGCACCCGTGGTAGAAAAAGCCCAGCACGAACCACACTGACCCTGATCCTTAACAGGCGTGACGGCGCCCTTCGCTGTCCAGTCTACCGATGCAGGAAGAGTTGTCTTATTATTCAAGAGTGAATAATTAAAGCGGTGCACGCGATTGTGAGTGGAGTTGTTGTAGCCATTTAGATACAAACGAGCAAATTCCACACGGTTCATATCGGCGAACTGGTTAACAGCAAGACGCCAGGAGTGACCGTGAGCATTGTGCTTCGCAATCTTCTGCACATTACGATTGTAGACCGACTCACGGTAATCACGCTCGGTGGCTGAATCATAGACACGACCATTCAGCGTAGACCACTGCTGAAACGAAGGGTATTCGCTGGGTACAACCGCTCCATAAAATAGGTTATAGTACTGAGCATCCACGAGAGTGTTCAGGGCTAGAACTGAGAATAGAAGACTAAGCATCTCTTATAGATATATGTATGCGGAATTATTTTAGGTGTCTAGTTTTATTTTTATGATGTCTACGACGCCTATTTCTTGACTTTCTATTCCGTCTACCACCATTTTTAGCAACAGGTGCCTCTGCTTTCATGGTAGAAATACTTTCAATTGCGCTACGAATAAAAGGATCCGTATGTTTCAGTCTGACGCCTACTGCGCCCGCCGCGACAGCAGCAGCAGCCCCAGCATTCATACTTGCGAAGAAGGCGGCAGCAGCCTCTATCTTTGCTAGACGATCCGGATCACGGAATCGTAAACGAGACTTCTCAAATTCTTTATTAATTTCAGTCTGAATATTTCTATGATTTACTATATTTGCACCCTCTGCTTTTGTTAATATTATCTTATCAAATTCATCTAAATCTTTAGGATCCTTATATCCTGCTAAAAGATAATAGAAATAATATAATGTATCTGTCGGTGTTAGATCATCAGGATTTAATTCATTACGTTTTTCTTCAAACCACCCGCCAATTAACTCTTTAAAATTTCTCCTAAGTTTATCACTATTTTGCCACTGTGCCTTAAAACCTGAATGCAGTGGATTATTAAGGTTATATGGGGTCATACTTGAAAAATCTTCCCCTGGATGTGATATTTCTCTCTGTAGCTTTACGCGATTTTTCCAGTTTTCACTGGCTGGACCCCACGTACAATCTCCTCTACATACAAAATTATAGTATATTCCTGGATATATAAGAAAGGCCGAACTTAATCTCCATTTTGAATTATCGTCATTTGCATACCCTCTTAGATCACTTCCAGGTACATAAGGTGGACGCGTTTCAATCATACTTCCAGAAAAAATAGAATCGTATATCTCTTGTGTAATAGGTTGGTTTTCATCAATTATGTTAAATAGAGGATGCATATAAGTTTCATCTAGTGTAAGATCTAAATTTGTTAATGTTATTTTGTCATAGGGTCTATAATTATCAATTTGATATAATCCAGATTTATATACAAGATCATACTCTCCTCTCCCCATGTTAAGTACACCCGTGTATTCAGAATCAATATATGTGCTTCCTGGTGGATGAACATGAACATATTCACTACCAAAATAATCTTTTAATACAGCCTCATGTCTAATTGGATCGTTTAGAGCCCCGCGAATTCTAGGATCCATAAAGGCGTACATCAATTTATTATAATGAATTGTATTTACTCCACATAATTCATAGGTTACATATATGCAATCATCTGGGATTATTTTACGACCTTCATCTAATAAATCACATCCATGGGCAAAAACACCATATACTTCCATGGGTTCAACCGCTGCCATATCTACTAAAGGTTTTAATTTATTTTAGATATCTTGTTCTGTTTTTACGTGACTTACGCTGGCTTCTTCTAGATTTTCTTCCACCTCTTCTTCTAAATCGTCTATGTGGCTCAGGTGCAAACCCTCTAACATCTAAATTAAGAGGTCCGTATACTCTATCGGGCGCTGCAGCGGCTGCAGCGGCATTCCAGGCGCGCCCCATATTGGCAAGTCTAATTGGTCCCACGGGTGCAGCAAAGGGTGCTGCATTAGGTGCGGCCGCAGCGGCTGCAGCGCGGCGTGGCATGAAATAACCTCTCGGGCCTGCAGGTCCACCTACTGCAGGTCCACCCATAGCAGGTCCACCCATAGCAGGTCCACCCATAGCAGGTCCACCTACTGCAGGTCCACCCATAGCAGGTCCACCCATAGCAGGTCCACCCATAGCAGGTCCACCCATAGCAGGTCCACCCATAGCAGGTCCACCCATAGCACCAGGCCTTTCAATATCTGCAAGATTTACCTCTAATAAATTTTCTCTCTGTCTTGCTGCTATACCACGTGGGTTTCTAGCAAGTTCAGCTGCAACATGTTGATT
>Ga0214921_10002157_pt1 | contig 32380 bp, 33 predicted proteins | sample LL1505_MetaG_FD_177992 | JGI IMG/M metagenome (GOLD analysis project Ga0214921, IMG submission 177992) | Freshwater microbial communities from Lake Lanier, Atlanta, Georgia, United States - LL-1505 | ecosystem: Environmental > Aquatic > Freshwater > Lake | place: USA: Georgia | collected... | reverse complement strand
GCCAACAAATTGTGCCATAAAGTAATTCTGACCACTAAAAGTGGTCTCATTGGCAGGTGTTACATTACCCATATAGCCAACGTAACTATTGTTATTTAGACCAATATCTTCCCATCTTTTTAGGTCAAAATTGTAGTAACAAAATCCTGTACTTGCTTGTCCATAAAAAAGCCCGCCAGAATCTGCATTAGTATCTGTTCTTCCCAATCTAAATAGGAATTTTTCTTGCTGCGATGTAATATCAATTGGGATGCCAATTTTATTCCTGGTGGGAATATTGAATCCAGGGGCTAGTGCAATTGATGCTGTATTTTCATATGCTGCAGGAAGATAGAACAGACTTTCATCAAATGGCTTGAGTGTCTCACTGCTCCCCGGCAACTTCGGACGCTGTTCGACCGAAGAAGGTGTGACAGCTACAGCGACACTAATTGAGCTCGATGGCAATGTTGTCGAACCCACAGGGACCATTGCAGGAAATGATGTGTTATTTGTCGAGAACACAATTGACCTATCATCTGCAAACTGTGCGTTGCTATCAACACCGTTATCAAGTGGATCAGATGATCTAATAAGCTGTGGATAGGCATCCTGGAACTGGTCATAATCTCTTATCAGGCGCCGAACAGTTTTTCTAAGAAATTTAGTTGACATTATTAGCCTTTGAGTCCAGCGAAGGCGATTGAGTCGCGGTCATTGCCTGCATACACAAAACCTCCTGCCGCATATCGATCATACAGATTTACATTCTGGTTTAAAATATTGATGCCAAAACGATCTGTGTCGTCGTGTCTAAGATCTTCAAAGGGCTTTAAAAGTTGATCATTCATAGATTGAATTGCAGGAACTGCTATCCCCAAGATCTCTTCTTGACCATCTAGAAAGTCATCAAGGCCATCAAGAAGTTGATACTTGCTATCAAGTAATTGAGCCCCTATATACTCATTTTCTCCATTGAGGCTTCCTTTAAATCCGCGCAATGCATAGGGAACTTCAATTCCGTCTGGCTCAAAAACACTAATTTGACCGTCATTTTTCTCATCAATCACTTGCTGTGTCACAAGCTCACTGAGAAAACTCTCCGCCAGATCTCCCTGGATGATCTGTGTGGGTGTCCATCGCTCTGTTGTGTCCACATACGCCGTTGTTGATGATTTAACATCCTGCCCAAGGTCGTTGATCTCTATTGATTTGTCTATTAGGCCTTGCTCATCAACTCTAATCGAGCGCAGCCCCATATATGGTAGAACACCTTTTCTCAGTCGTAGAGGATCTCTGATCTCATTCCCCTGAAGTAGCTGACTTACAGGAGTTATGTCTATTCCATCTTGATTAGAATTGCCTCTAATGACGTGCAGGCTCTCGTTGAATGGTGTGTATGACATGATAATAACTATGTGATAATGCCAGTTTCAAAGCTAACACCTGTCTCATTCTGGACAGCGACTGTGCCTAATGTATACTGCTGGTCGTAGAGATAACGCATCCTGTGTCGCTCAAGCATGTGTGATTCAATCGTGTAGTTAATGCCTAAGAATTGTGTCTTCTTGGGCATCAAAGAGCTTATAAGATCAGTATAAGATGTGTCAAACCACTTAAAGAGATCGAAGAAGACTTTGTAGTTAAGTTTATCAGTTAGACGATTAAAGTAGATCTTTCGAAGCTGCTCAACATCTGGGTAGTACTCATCATAGAGATAGGAAGGTTTTCCAAGTCCGTTATTGAAGAAATCCAGGTCTGCTAAAAGTCTAACAATATCTTCGTTAAGTGCTTTAACAACAGAGTACTCGATAAGGAAACGACGATCGTCCTCAGGCTCTTCACTCCTAATGACGTCATAGACGGGTGCAATTCTGGCCGTGTCAACGTCATATTCTTCGGGTCGCTGCAAACTCCTCACACGTACTTTATTAGTCGTTGTACTCTGGTCAAAGTTGGGTGCCAAATGTGAGTAGTAGAATGTTTCTGGTTTGATAACTCTTGCACCTGCTTCAAATCCAAAACCTGACAATACTAAGTTGTTCTGACTGAAGTCGAAGATCTGAATTTCACCGCTATTGTCGGCTCCTGTCACAAACTGGTCTGTGCTAGTATCAACTCGCAAGCGCTCAAATGTGCCTGTTGTCTCAGTGTCAAATGAGAAATTGATTTTAGGATCAACGACGCCTAACGACTTAAAGTTTCGAACATGCTCACTAAATTCTGCATCTGTCAGTGTCTTCGACCACGTTCTTAGTTGAGCAACACGTCCCGTAAAGTTGGTAACCTTGGCATCGGTTGTGTAGCTGTTCAAGAACGACGCTCCTGACGCCATGCTCTGTGAACCAATGACAATAAAAGCTCCAGATGCATTGTAATTACTACTTACATTCTGGAGGACGTTGGTCGTTCCGAATGTATCTACATCATAAAAGTAAGATGACGTCTGGAAAGTAACAATTGTCTCAGTATCGATATTCTTACCGGCGCGCAGAAAGTAAGATGAAGATACATGGTCTATCTGGTCGCTTCTCTGACGCCCAAAAGCAATGTTCCACTTGTCACCATCAAAGACATTGACGTCTGTCAGCTGTAAGGTAATAACATTTGTTGAAATACCTTGAAGTGGGCGCCCGTAAAGCGTTAGTGAATAATCGCCTTCTCTGCTCCCTGATGATGCAATGACATTAAAAAGAACGCCGTGCTCGCTAGAAGGCGATGCTGTTCCTGTAACGTGAAGCCTCATCAGGCTCTCTGACGCAAAGTGCACTTGACGTTCTGAATACTTGTAGATACCCTCAAGTGTGAAAGATCCTGATGTAAACAGACCATCAGATGGTGTTCCTGCAATGGCTGGGTAACCTGGTTCAACACGTGATCCTGAGAGGAAGCTTCCGATAATTCTTGGCTTTACAGACGAAAATCCTTGTGAATTAAGTGTTCCTGGTGTTAGATTTAAACTACCTGAGAAGTCAAGCATTGTAGCAACTTCTGTCTTATTCTCTCTGCGCCCAGTAAGAAAGTCCTTTTTAGGGCCGCCAAACTCTCTAATTGTAAAGAAGTTCTCGGGAATAATACCTGCTGCATTGAAAAGAGAACGAACCGATGAATTGGTTCCTTTTTCTCTCATTATGCTTGACATGTTTATTAATAGGCGACGCCACAGCTGCTTTCTCACATAGTCAAGATTTTGTGCTAATTTCTCATCATTCTGCGTGACATTTCTTCCATCGTAAAACTGCTCGCCGAGAGCTGTCTTAAAGAAAGACGGCACCTCAAAACCATAATAATTTGCAAGAAATGGTAGAAATTTATCACTAACTGATATATCTTGATCATAATCAACATGGACCAGATTTGAGAAATGATCCACAAACATCTTCAGCTCATCAAAGAACTTTGCATAGACGAGCAGCATCGCTGTTATAATCTGGGGTGATCCTATCTCACCTGTTCCTGGAATTGACGTTCCTGTGAAGTCATTGCCAATTGTTCCATCTTCATCTGCAAATCCTTGACTTACTAAGCCCTCTCTAAGATAATGTGCAGGTATGATCTTAGTGATCAAATTAGGATTAGCAGCGTCGAAGTCACGCGCATCTGCCAGAAGATCTTGATTGTATGTTAGTGTCGCAGGATAATCTGCAAATAGAACAGGGCACCGCTCTGGATCTTCGGCGATCATCGGATTTTTTATTCCTGCGCCCGCTCTTAGTGTGTTATTGTAGCTTGTAATGTACGAGTGTAGTGAATTTCCTGAATAATCAAGGACAACATCGCTTGCTGCATAAGCGCCTGTAGGCTCATTAAACTTAAAATACAGCTTTAAGGGCGATGTTGTGTAAATCTCTTTTTTCCAATTGTAATCAAGATCTGCCGTTGATCTTGTGTCATGAAAAAATCTCAGTTCGTCTAATGCACCCGACAACTGCTGCTGTGGCACAAACGTGTAAGTGCCTGCTGTGTGAGACGAACCAGAACCTATTAAAAGATCAGCAGCGCTAAAATTTAAGTCATCAAAAATGACAAAGTCTGTTGGGGGTGATGCAAGTTCAAGATCGCGGTAGATGGCAAGTGATGACGATGATGCCTGTGCGTTGTATTCAAAATACAGGTGGTTAAATTGTCCCTTTACAACAGGCGCTGATGCTGTTGCGTACGTGCTACCTAGCGAGACAATGAAGAGCGCGTCGCAGGATCCCGTCGACGAAGACTGCGATAGCGCAAGCGTAATTGCAGTTGTCTCATCTTTTCTTTTCTGCAAGATAATCTGGTTGCTATTTGTTTGTGCTGCAGGATAGCAAAATAACTCAAATGAGAAGCTATTTGTACCTGGATCAAGGACGCCCATTCCCGTGTCATTCTTTGATACAGTTGGAAAATTAATACCTGCTGCATCGATAACTGCGATGTGATTTGTCCCATTAAAAAGTAAGAAATTTCTACTTTTAGAAAACTGGGAGAGAATATACTTCTCGTATCCTGTCAAGCTATCTTCAAAATCTTGTATCTCTTGGATGCTTCCATCGAATGGGTAGTTATTGATTATTCTATCAAATGCAACATTAACTTTTGCGACTGCAGAGTTGAAAAAAGTGTGATTTTCAAACTGTGTGTAGTCAATATTGAGCTCTTGTGTGGACTTTAACGCAGCACCAATTTGATCATATCTAAAAGAGCCTGTATTGCCGATATTTGATGATTCCTGGTTGCTAATTGTGACACCATCATAACGATTAGACAGCGACGCAAGCTTTAAGTTTGAAGTGAAAACTGCTGGGCGATTGGTTCTAACAACACTTGATGCCATGATTAATCCACCCTAAATTTTGCTGCAACGTCCTTGAAGACAACTTCTGAACCCTCTCTTAAGATCTTGAAGTCAAATGTATATGTGCGACCACGAGGAAGTGATGTCATATTAAAGTCAAAGTAGTGACTTGACGTGTCATTTGACACAGCCGTTCCTGGATTGTGAAATGGCACAATCACCTCATTTAAATCTGTGTCGCGAACTTGGTAGTAGATGTCCTCAACAAATATTCCTTTGTTCTCATAAGGAAGTTTCTTAGATATAAACTGTCTTGTGATGTCTTCTATGAAAATTCTAAATCGATATTGCTCATTCTGCTGATATGATGTCCTCATATTTGTCATGCTAATTGTCAATCTTTCAAGATCAACATGATACTGCTCTGTATCAGGTCTGTAAACAGTGAGTGATCCTGTCTGGAAACCTACTTTTCCGTCAATAGAACCCCACACCTCGGTAAATTCAACTGATCCCGTACCTATTAAATGATTGTAGATAGATGAATTCTCAAAGCTGTTTAAAATAACATCAGCTGTGTAGACACCTGTAACAAAATTCTGCCCATAGCTTAGTTGTGAAACATTAAATTGCTTTGAAAATGATCCTGTTGATAACTTCAAGATCATGCAATTTGTTCCTGTTATTGGTGTAAGCAAAGTACCAGACAGGATGTTTCTTGGTATTCCTCTAACATTATTTGATAGAAGAAGCTTCCCTACTTCGTTGAAAAAGAAATTATTGTGATTATCACGAACAAGATCATTGTAAGTTACAACAATATTAGGACGTTTACCTACATTTGTTGCATTACGTGACGTAAATCGCTTTACAAAACGTGTAAACTCATCTGTTTCTTGTGATCCCGAATAGGACACTCTAAACCCATGATCGGGCAATAAGCCTGCAAGAGTTCCTGACACAATATCAGTAATATCAACTCTAAGATCCTCTTCACCTGTTGTAAAGATTTGCTCTTTCCACAGGTTGACAACACCATTTCCATCATTTAGATTGCCACTTGAAATGACGTCAATATCAGAAGAACCTAACAACCCTTGTTTATCGGCTCCTGTAACATACCACTTCTCAACTTGGCCTGTTGAGACAGATGCAGTTAAAAAATTGCAGACATCAATGTCTCTATAACCGACAACATCTCTTCCAACACCTTCATCAAAGCTTCTTGATAGTGGAAAGACAATTATCTTAAAGTTTGTTGGTGTTGGTTGACCACCGTAGACATCTTTTAAAACTAGCTCGCATTTGAATGAGCTATCATTTGTGTTGAGCTTTGTGGCAAGTAGATTTCTGAGCGGTGTATAATCAAATTTAATGAGAATTCTAGAAAGCTCGATTGGATTTGTCTCACCTACAATCCTATTCTCATCATAAAGCTTAAATAGATCAAGCGTCCCTGCCTGTCCTAGATTTGCATCAGTGGCACGGAAGGAAGAACCAATTATCTTATTGGTAATGTATGTATCTTTACTTGCCGATAGTGCTAAATACATTTCATCTCCTAGCTAACGTTACCAACAATATCAAAATCTGGATATCTAACTTCAAATATACCGCCGGGTGGTGGAATTATCACGCCATTTAAAGTGTTTTGTGTAACATTGAAGATGACATCGCTGTATGCTGTGCCATTGATAACGCCATTAACGCTTTCAAATGTAAGATTGGCAACTGTTATGACACCATCTGTGTTCAGAAGTATATTCATAACATCAGATGTTAGAATTCCTTGATCAATTTGGAAGTTCTTGATGTTAAAGTAATCTTTAAGTGACTGATTAATTTTCTGTAGTGTTGTGTTCTTGACAGCTGTTGAATTAAGTGTCACTGTGTATCTAACTCTTATGTTGACAATTGCAGCATCAACAATGTCTATAGCATCAGAGATCAATCTAAACTCATTGAGGTACTTACTTAAGTTAATCTTAAGTGTATCACTTGATAGCACAAGCTGGCCGCTAGAGTTACGACTAATGACGTACATTAAGGTTGACAGTGGATTAACTGGGTTGGGGCGAAATCCTGCGCGGTAAACTCTACCAAAATTAGATGGCATAGTGTAGATGCGTGCTGCTGCGTCTTGTTTAGTCACGATTCTATTCTGTGAATTTGCATAGTTGAGTGCAATAGCTCTTAGATCTTCAAGAGACAATGCATCCTCACCTCCTACAGCTGTTTCCGTGTTGTCAACTTCAAAAGTTGCACGAATTGTAGACGCAATACTTGTAGGTGCAGAAGGCGGGAAACGATGAACAAGCCGTGTGATGCTATTGATAGTTCCTGCTCCCACGTTATTATTTAATCCACCACCATAACGATACGACACCGTGATTGTTGTGCTTGTAGGTGAGATACCCAAGCTCCTTGTCTGCAGTAGTGTATTAGGATCAATTGATGCCTTATTGAACGTCTTCTTCGATCCGTATAGAGGCAGTGCCAGCTCTGATGGGTCGGGTATGATGTCATCATCGAGTGACTGTGCGTCTCCTGATCCAAAAGTCAAAGTTGTCTTTCCTGTCACTCGACTTCCGCTAGTTGTGAAACGTCTAGGCGCTGGAATAACAGAAAGTGAATCCTCGACAACATCGGCATCATACTTGGTGTTTGTCGTTGCTTTATAGACAACATCGTGTGTGAGTGATTCTACTTCATAATACTGGTTCCCGTCTGAATCTGTAACTCCAATAATCTCTGACACATTTATGTTAGTGAGTGTTATCCTTCTAAAGGGAACAAAGTTATCATCAATTGTGAAAGTCTCAGTTGCAACTCTTCCCGATGAGCAGATTCCAATGCGTTTCATGACAAATCGCGTAGGATTTCCCGATGCATCTTGTGAAAAGATCTTGTATTCTGTAGTAAGTTTTCCGGTAGTATCAACTGCACCAAAATCAACATCTTCTGCCAGCTCAAATACGATTCCAGAATTTGATGTTACTTGTGTTCCTGACTGAATGATTGGCAGATACTGTGTGTTTGGCTGATAAATACCATTAGAAACTTGTGCCGGAATTATTGCGTAAAAGTTGACATTAACGATGGCAGGTGATGCGCCACCGATCTTAACGCCTGTTCTTCTAATCAGACGTTCGACATTGTTAACATCAGTTGCAGATGAGAGATCCAGCTCATTAAACTGGTAGTCAAGGTAGTATGACAGGACGTCACCTGTGTATGCAGCCATGTCAATGAACATGCCTGCAACAGAGCTTTCTGATACATCTTTGATCTGGTCTGTGTAGTAACTCTTTGCGTAAGTTGCAAGATTATCTCTAAGAGCATCAAAATCTTTGCCAAGGTAAGATCTCTGGCGCTGTTGGCGGAGTTTTTGTTGTATTGTTGCCATTATCCCATCACCTCTAGTATGATCTTAACTTTCTGATTGTTTGCGCCGATCTTTGGGACGCTGTAGTTTACCATAATTTGAAATTTTGCTTGCCCATTTCTTGTCGATGGGAGGTTCTGCATGTCAAATGTGTCAAGTGTGACGAACGGCATATACTTCTCAACAGTTCTCATAATTGACTGCATTACAGATGTCTCAAGATCAGTATTAGTTGCATAATCTGCTAAGATTTGCCTGAGATTGCCTCCGTAATCGTACAATCCCAATCTCTCACCCCAATTAGTCATAATCATGTTACGCAAGTTATCTTGAACTTGTTCGGCAACTGATGTATGCATCTGGTACGGATTACCATTGCCTCCCAGCGTCATAGGCGTCTTAATGCCGACTGGAAGCACAGGCACAGTAGGCTTAGTTGTGCTAAGCTGCGTGACTGTTGTACCAATGTTTTTGAAGCTACGCTCTGCCATTGCTAATAACTATTGAGCAGCTAGAGTTACTCACGATACTAGACCTACTTCTCTTGCTGCAACATTTATTATAATTCCTGGACCGACAAGCCAACCTAACAAAGAAACAACCGCCATCTGCGCAATCTTCTTTGCAAAGACAAGAATTGTAGCAGCAAGCGTAATTGCCTTGTCAATATTGGGTATCAATGATTGTATGATTGATTTAATCAAATTAAATATTTGTTGAACAATGTAAGAAATAAATGATGTTATTCCTTGTATAATTGCAGCTATTAAGTCAGCTATATTAGATAGTATTGCTATAATGCCTGCTATTAATTTCTTGATGAATTCTAAAAAGAAAAATGCAATACCTGGCGGAAATGGTGGTGAAATGTGAAATATTGGTAAAGATGGTAAAGATGGGAGCGTTATATTAGGCAGTGAAATATTGAAATTGAAGTCAGGTATTGGAATGTTTAATGATGGAAGAGACGGAAATGCAAGTATTGATTCGATAATTTTTTTGATTGATTCTATTATCTTGTTTTTGAATTCTTCAACTTCTTCAAGTCTTCTGTCAATCTCATCCTTTATTCTATCAATCTCCGATCTTGCCTTGTTGAGTTTTTCAATTACATTTGTCTTTATAAAATTAATAAACTTTTCTATTGCAGAATTAATTGCATCTTTTGAACCATTTATAAAATCTTGAGCTAGAGATGCAAGCTCTGTGAGGAATAGAGGTATCTTTAGAAATAAAGGCGTCAAGATTGATGTTAAAAACTCAATAATATCGAAATCAATCAAGTCAGGTATTAAATTTCTTAATAGATTGAGAATATCAATGATAGGCTGCGTTGGATCAATAATTGGTATGGCTTTTGCTGCGACACCTGTTGTTGGAATTCCATCAAACATGGATGCAACACCATTCAAAAAAGTATCAATATTGATGGAATGCCACTGTGGCAGTCGACTTTTATGATCATCAAGACCATTATCTGCAGAAAAGCTGTCAGCTGCCAAAGGAACTGGTGCACTTATCAATGATAGTTCAGCTCCTACTAAATTTACTTTTGATGCTGTTCTAATTGAGTCTACTATTTCATTAATAATGGCAAGTTGATCTCCATCACTTAAAGATCCATTACTATCTAAAAAACCTACATCTTTTAAAGCACCCATCATTTCACCAAAATTTTAGATGCAAAAAGACCAGTTCCTTCTATCGTACTAGCACCAATAATGCCACCTGCTGTCGATATTACGGGTGCAGCAGTGACACTTCCTGGTATGACTTGAGTTGCTGTTTGGCATAGAATAGCTTTGTCAGCATCATCACCACCTAACTTTATAACACTAGATGATGCAGGAACAATAACAATCTCGCCATTACTCTTTATAACAATTCCTGCACCTGTATCACCCACAGAGATCTTTATGTCGTTCCTTGCAACAAGCCTCACTTGATCGCTCTTAATGACAGCGCAAGATCCTGTGCCGCTTCCATCAATTCCATCAATGCTAATAAAAAAATTACTATCAGCATTGTCACTCATTGCAAGATATAGTCTTGACTTGTCAAGTAGAAAATTAGTAGTGCTATCTTTGCTTGCAGGTATTGTTTTATCAACTTCTTTATTGCCGCGTGTATTTGTGACTTCTTTTGTTAATAGATTGTGACCTGCAACAATATCAACTATACCTTTACCCTCTTCTGCTATTGTTGATCCTAATAAAAGTGAAGAATTGTTAGAACCTTGCACAAAAAGATCACCGGGTTTTCTAACAATTCTTGGGACAGCTTCTTGAATGAATTTTTCTTGATACTCTTGTGATTGAGCAATAATTTGCTCATCACTTAGAGAAGATCCTGACGTTTTATCATACACACTGTCTGTCTTTCCCTGTGGGAAACTAGCAGCATTTGGAATAGTTCCATTAAAAGCATTTTTTGCACCAATTTGGGGCTCACTACCTTCAACACCTACCGTATTTGGCTGATTGACAATCCTGTCAATATGTGTGTAATTTGCATCTTCTGATATGTAATCACCAGACTTTCTGCACATCCAATAATAAGTCTGATCTACAGCAGAATAAAAAATCCAAACTTGCTCTGCTGGCTTTATAGGGAAGCAAAGATGTGCAGGGAAAAATGGATATGCTATATGCTGGTCAAGTCGATTGCCTTCAACTATCTGGCACCAGATAGAGTTAATGGGCATTAAATTAACAGCTGCGCTATTGATAACAGCAGCTTTAATGTAATCAGCTCTCTCTTGACTAAGAAGCTTTGGATCTGATATAAAATCAATAACTTTTGCAGTAATAAATGCAGGTCCTACAGCCTGCGTATTTGACTGCTTATCGCTTCTATTATCACTAGGAATGACAAACGGCCCTGCAGCTCTAGCAAAAATAGACATTAGCTCTCACCGATCTTGTCATAGATCGCATCCATGCTCATCTCCTTGCTCTCTTCCTGGGCGATAAGCTCGGCAAGCTTAAGAATTTGATCATTTGCACGAGACATGCGCTCAATATACTTGACGACAACAGGGCCAAGGATGTTGTGGTTAGCTGCATTGCCTCTTATCTGCATCAGTGTGTCTGTGAATAGAATGCCAGCATTCTCTCGGTCATTGACAGCATTCTCATAAACTTCTTTCCAGAGCATCTTCTTCTTATCTTCAGTTGATGTTAAACTGTCGAGTATATCTGAAAATTGCTTAATCTTTTTCTCTTTGTCATTTAGAGAATCAAGAGATTTATCTATTGAAGACATTACAAACTCCTAGAATATGTCATATTCACCCGTTACCATCAGGTCTTTGTAACGCTTTCTAATGCTTGACATTGAAATTGAGAGCTGTTTTGGTGTCAATCCTGTGATGTCTCTAACATAGACAAAGATCGCTCGTTTATTGAGGATTTCAACATCGTCGATCTCATTAAAGATCTTCTTGATCGCTTCGATGCACTTAATCTCATTGTCACATGTCATATCTGATCTAATATCTTCAAGGAGAACAAAGATGTTTGTAGTTGTGTCTTCTTTAATTAGATTTGCATCTTGATTGTGCTCAACTGAGTAGTTCTCAAGGTCGATGAGATCAATCTCACTGATGGCATCTTTATCGTCAATGCTGCACATTCTTTTGGCAGCTTTGGCACGCTGGCGACTTTTGACAATGAGCCAATTTTTTGCAACAACATTGAAGTAGCTGAAGGCTTTTGTGCCCCTTGTAGCATCAAATTTCTTCAGTGTCTCAAATAAGAAAGTGATGCAATCGTTCTTAAGGTCGTCAAAGTTTCCATGAGTCACATTGAATCCCTGTATGAAGATTAGATTTTCTACTAACTTATCAAATGCAGGAAGTATCTCTTGGACATAGATGTCTTCTCTTGTACTGTCACTTTCTTCGCTTTGAAATCTCACAATTGCATCATGAGTTCCTGCGTGGAAATACATCTTCATTCCACCTGGAGACGCTGATTTAACTGTCTTTTTCTTGTGTGTCATCATCGTCCCTTAGGGTTTGTGTTAAAGCACCTGCAATCTTTAATATAGTTTGCTGCGCAACTTCAATATCAGCAATTACTTGCCTAACTTCAACAGAATCAAAAAACACTGGTATCTCTAGGATCTTAGCGATTCGACCATAGACCGCATCAAGCTCATCAAGAGAACTCTCAAGAGTATCTTCAATATTGATGATTATCTTACCAAACTTGTAATTGTAGTAGACAGATATGGACAGTAGAACTGCTAAAATCAAACAAGTCATGATCAGAAACGCAATTAGCATTATCTAATCTCCAAAGCATCTGTAAGCTTTGCATAATTATCAAGTATTGCAGACCTTGAAAAAGTTTTTTGACATTTTATAGAAAGTTCTTCTGCCCACTGCTTTGGTGTGACATAGCTGTCTTTAAACTTTGATAGCCTCTTCTTGAAGTCTGCCTCAATCGGTTGAGCCCACTTTGTGCCTTGCATAAAGATGTTATTGTCAATGCGTGTTGGTGGAATATCGACAAGTGTAAAGTCAACTGGGATGAACTTTCCTAACTTCATAAAGTCAAGGTGACCTGACCAGTTTGTTGTGATGACAGGCAATCCTGATGCAGCAGCTTCAAGTAGTGGTAGACCAAATCCTTCACCGCGCGTTAAGCTGACTAGGCACTTTACAGTAGGATTCCTGTATAGACCTGCAATCTCAGATGATGTTAAATTTCCATGCAAAACATGGATTCGCGGGTAGAGGCCTTTCCTATTTTGATTGACAAATCTTTCAATATTGTCTTGTGTAAACTTTCGATCGATCTTTGTACCTCGACCAAAGTTTGTCTTCAAGATGATACCTACGTCCTTATTGTCCTTAAAGACGTCAAACATCCACTTTAGAGTGTCTAGAATATTCTTGCGATCATCAGCACTATTCTGTGATGTCATTTGAGACACAATCAAGAAATTAAATTTAGTCGTGAGCGGTAGATCAAAAGAAGATGCGTCGTCGATCTCAGGCATATACCATTCACCAATCACATGGATGGGTGTTGTTACGTTACCTGATGACACTAGCGTCTTCTTAACATGCTCAGAAGGAACTATAACAACGTTCATCCTGTTGACTGCATCAATCCATTCTGGGTTGCATCGATCTGTTTCAACTGCAGCTGTTACACCGATGTTGTAACTTGCAATCTTGGGATCCCACTCGTTAGGAAGCTGGACCTGGATAGAGATATCAAATCCTGTTGGCTGATTTGTCGAGCATGACATGATCTCTTTAATGAGACCATCTTCAGCGTCTGGATTGATTAACCATGACGTGTTTCCCCAGTTCAAAACTTGAGTCTGAACTGACCATGTATCAATAGACTTGGCCCACTGAAAAACTTGCCTAGAATGCTCACCATAACCTGAGACGCTGAGGAGTGGTGCTCTTACGATTACTTTCTTCATTAGATCTCCTTGACTTCCCAGCGCTTGTAGTTGTTTTTCCAATTTTCTATTGTATCTTTCATTGTCTGGTGCCAGTCATCAACTGTCTTCTGGTAAGAGAATTCAGATAGTGCATAATCTCTCACTTTCTTGCGCAACTCATTCTTCTCATCTGGTGACTTTTTAAAGAGTTGGTAGAGACCCTCAGCTGCTGTTTCTATTGTGACGTAATCCTCGTAGATGTATGGGACCATCTGTGATCCTACAAGTGTCTTCATCTCTACAGGAAGTGCAATGCCGTTCTCTGATCCATCTCGGTGGTCCACAACTTGTCGGGTTAGACCACCTGTCTTAACAGCAACAATTGGCGTTCCTGCTTGCATGGCCTCGAGTGTTCCCAATCCAAATCCTTCTGCATAGGAAATATTGATGCAACAATCAGAGATGTTGTATAAGATATTCATCTTATCAAATTCAATGCGATCCTTTGAGAAGAATACATTGTCCATGATCCCAAGCTCTTCGGCAACTGCAAATAGGTTGGGCCCTTCTTGATCAAGCGGATCGGTGTGCATGATCAATGTTGCCTTCTTGTGTCCCTCATTAAGCATCATCTTATCAAGCATTTGCTTCCATGCTGCTAGAACATCTGATGGTCGCTTTCTTCTTGCATTCCTATTAACCCAGATACCTGTGAAGTGATCCATCCTATTGACACCGAGCAGGTTGCGTTTGTAATTTGCGCGCTCGGTTTCATTTAATGGAAAGAAAATGTCATCAGGAATTGCATGTGGGACGAAGTTTGTCCTATCAGGAAAGTGATCCTTAATCATCTCATACGTCATGTGTGAGTGACAGTTGATAAGATCAGTCGATTGATAAAGCGTCTCATTAAACTTTGGATAAGGATGATTATCCCAAACATGCCACCATAGGATGGGACACATCTGGTGAACTTCATCTTCCATCTCAAAAAGCCAGATGAAGAATCGAGGATCTGTGAAAATCAAGATTGCATCAGGCTTCTCAGTTGCCAGAGTGACACGAATAAGATCTCTATTACCAAAACCATCGATTGGCTTGATAATGAGATCTTCATTCACAACAATCGTTCGATAATCGTTGTGTTTCATGGCGGCGCCGAACTGCCTGAACGTCCACTCACCCTTATTGACAAGGCCATTAAGCAAGTGTCGTGTCTGCGTTCCTACGCCAGATGTTGAAAGTGCATGATCCGATAGGACGATGATTTTTTTCTTCTGCATGTGGATATTCGAATAATAACCACCTATTTATACGAGGTAAACGCTGCAAACTCACTTGAGCCACCACAATGCTCAGTATTTTTATAGTCGCAGTAAGTGCAAGACATTCTGTTCTTAATCGGCTTGTTTGCCTTAACACCAGCAATCATTGAATTGACCATCTTGGTCGCCTTCTCAAAGGCTTTTGGACCTACTGATACTTCAACGAGCTCACATGCCTTACCTGGCTTTGCTCCACGCTTTAGAAGGACAAATCCACATTTGATCTCTTTTGCATCTAGATCAAACTTCCTTGAACAGAAGTACTTGTATAGTGCAATCTGTGCCTGGTAGATAAAATCCTGTTTCTTGTCAGTTGACCAACCGCGAGCAGAAGTCGTCTTCCAGTCTGCAATCCAGAGGATCTCTTTGCCGCGCGAGTTCTTTGCTCGAAACATTGCGTCAACGAAACCCTTAAACTTAACATCAGAACCTGGAATTTCCTCGTAGAGTTCATGCTCAGATGCCATGAAGCTCCAGTCTGGAAAAGTTTCATCAAGAAACTTTGGCACTTCAGATAAAATCTGCTCAGCTTCTTTAATCCAGTTTTCTGGCTTCTCAAAGCCCTTCTGCTGCCATGTTGTCGTGATAGACTCACGTACACGGTCAAGATTGAAAGTTCTATGCTCTAGATACTCCTCAAGTTCAGCATGAACAATTGTTCCAAAGTCAATGTTTGGACTTGGCTTGAACATATCGATCTTATCGATATAAACAAGCTTGTGCCGCCATGGACACTCCTTCCATGTCTTGACTTCAGAGTAGGATACGTGTGGTTTGCCAGTTGGGAACGTAGTCACGTTCTAATAATACTATATTTTCTCAACCTTTTCATTGAGATAATCGCTTAGAGAAATTCTAGGTTGCCACTTTAACTCTTCTCGAGCTCTCATGTTATTAGCAAGCGTTTCTCTTGTCTCACCGATTCTCTCTGGCTTATAGACACGGTCGCCGCCAATCATGTCAGCAAGTTCATTGATCGAGTAGTTGCGCCCTGTTCCGATGTTCACTGGGCCTGTCACACTAATCTTGTCTGCTGCCTGTAAGTTCGCAGCAACTACATCACTAATATGTGTGAAATCACGGCGTTGTCGACCATCTCCCACAATAGTCATTGGCTGTCCTGCTGCTTTCTGTCGGAGAAACAATCCCATCACTGGCGCATACTCGCCCTTTAGCGGCTCACGAGGCCCGTAGACATTGAAATATCTGAGTGAGACTGTCGAAAGACCGTATAGTTTTGTGTAGAGATCACAAACTTCCTCACCTTGCCACTTAGAAAGAGAGTATGGTGTTGCGCAACCCTTTGGAGCGTACTCAAGAAATGGTGGCTTTGAGGCATGTCCATAGTACGATGAAGAAGCTGAGTATACGACTCTCTTTACACCTGCGAGTCGACTTGCCTCAAGGACCTCTTGCGTTCCCAATACATTGACAGAGAAGCACTCAGAAGGATTGTTCACAGTTGGCTGAATTCTAGAACGTGCTGCAAGATGGAAAACAACATCGACGTCAGCATAGTACTTTCTTAAGTGCACATCTCTAATATCATTGATGATGTTGAGCGTATTCTGATTCCAATGGAAAGTTTCATTTTGAGGTGCAGATTCATCATCAATACAAATGACTTCATCACCTCGTGCGACTAGTGCATCGACGATGTGTGAACCAATGAATCCTGCAGCGCCTGACACAAGCGCTTTCATTGCTGTTTCCTCTTGCTAACTGCACGTCCGATCTGCTTCTCCCAGTCCCTGTCTTCTGGAGGGCGAACCTCTAGATTCTTTTCCCACGCTGCCTGCATCACAACGGGATTCACTCCGTACCCTCTTGCAACGCTCATGAGTGCGTTGATATCTTTCGGGAAGCAGTGACCGCCGAAGCCTCTCACATACCGACCGTCGTGAGTGGGCACCGGACCAGGAACCGACCAGTGCGAGTCACCGAGACGATGATCAACTTTAGCATATTCAACGACCTTGTCATAATCAATGTTACAACCGTCTCTATCAAGAGCCTCACAGATCTGTGCTACTTCATTTGCAAAAGAGACCTTCACAGCAAGCATGCAATTTGTTACATACTTTACCATCTCTGCTGTTGTGGAAGATGTCTTAATGACAGGAACTTTTGGAAATGCCGTCTGGAAGATCTGTTTTACCTCGTTGATCCAGGGACGTGGACCACCAAGTATAATACGATTTTGATTACGCATATCTTCCAATGCATTCGCTTCTGTCAGAAATTCGGGATTAAAAATGACATGAAGTCCTTGTGGGCCAAATTTTTCATTCCATAGATCCGTAGATCCTGGAGGTACTGTGGACTTAACAACTGCAATTCTTTCTCCTGGAATTGCAGCTAATTCTTCAAGGACACTCTCTACAATGCTAAGATCTGCAGAACCGTCTTCGAACATGGGTGTAGGAAGGCAAACAAAATACACATTTGAGAATCCTGGTGTGCTGCCACCTTCATTATCTAGTACCAGCTCTTTGACCGAGCTTGGATATCCAGCAGCAGTGTCACCATGACTAGGAAGCGCACCTTTTGCATATCTTCCAGATTTATCGTATGCATAGACGTCAAACCCGCGCTCGACAAAGACTGTAGTGAGACTCCCGCCCACAAATCCTTGTCCTATAACAGCTATGCTCATTATTACACCCAATTGTGTTTATAGGTTAGAAACTTCATTTTTAAATCTAGATTTATTTATGATAACTTTCTAATCCAGCTATTAATCATCTCGTCTAACATGCTCTCAAACGTATATTCAGGTTCCCAATTGAGAACTTTCTTCATTTTAGAAGCATCACCCTTGAGATACTTTAACTCTTCAGGACGAACAAATTTTTGATTAACTCTAACATAGTCTTCATAGTTCATGTCGAGCTTCTCAAATACGTGCTTGCAAAGCTCGCGGACGCTTCTTGTCTCGCCTGTTGCGACAATAAAATCGTCTGCTTTCTCGTGATTAGTTATCTGATGTATTGCACGAACATAATCTTTTGAATGTCCCCAATCGCGATAAGAGTCCAAATTTCCTAACTCAAGGAAATCTCTCTTTCCTAGCTTGATTTCCACGGCTGTCTTGACAACTTTGTTTGTAACAAAGTTTGATCCGCGGCGAGGTGATTCATGATTAAATAAAATCCCGTTAGCTGCATGAAGCTTATAGGCATTCCTATAATTTCTTACGATGCCATAAGCTAGAAGCTTTGAACAACCATATGGACTAACAGGATTCATTGGCGTTGTTAGCCTCTGGACACCATCTTCATCGACAGAATTACCAAACATCTCTGATGATGATGCTTGATAGAACTTAACATTAGGTTTAAATTGCCGAATTATCTCAAGAATATTCAGCGTTCCCACTGCATTGGTCTGAATTGTAAAGACAGGAATGTTAAAACTAACAGCTACATGGCTCATCGCAGCGAGGTTGTATATCTCATGTGGGTCAACATCCATGATAACTTTTAGTAAAGAAGTGTAGTCAAGGAGATCTGCATAGTGAGTTATTACTTGATCCTGGATGTGCTCGATTCTTGCATTCTGATTTTCAGCTACAGAATGACGTCGAACGGTTCCATGAACTTCGTATCCTAAAGATAGTAGATATTCAGAAAGATAGCTGCCATCTTGTCCTGATATGCCTGTTATGAGAGCTCTTTTTTTCATATTCAAAATATAGTCAGCGTTGTTAGGTCTGTGTAACTCAAATGATTGCCAGAGTCATCATTATCTTCAGGAACTTTGTCCATTAAAATAATACCTCGAGCTGCATCTTCTGGTGTCATGTACATGTGATAACCCAGCATCCTGAAGTGGTTAGGATCCGTGTAGTCTGTTGTAAGATCTCTTCCATCATATGAAGCCAACCTAATCCAGTCTGCTGCTTCTTTATCATCAGTTATGACCATGCCCCCACGACCTATTGGGACTCTTTTCTTTAGCTGGAATGAAACAACTTGAAGTGCGTCTTCGCCCACAAACATTCCCTTGTTCCACCTAACTGCAGCATCCCAGATTCGCGTACCTTGCAAGTTATATTGGCCTGACCACTCATAATCTCTAAAAGATAAAGCACATCCGGCGTGCTTTATCTGCATTGGAACTGATACGTAAGTTCTATTTGGGATCGTAATAACAGTGTCTGAGTTAATCTCGCCGGTAGTTTGAAGGTACTTCAGGCATAGAAAGATGCCGTTAGAGCAACAATCTACGGCGACTGCGTACTTCGCACCAGCAAATTCAGCTACCTTATTCTCAAATATGGAAACAACGTCTCGTGGATCATTCCATTGATAACCAAGATCTCTGATATTATCAAGCTCAGGTCTTTGAAAATCTTTAGGAAGCTTTCCAAGAGGCCAACTTTTATATTTGTATTTAGTTTCTTCCATTATAGACCCCTCTTAGTTAATCACTATAACTTAATTTATTTTCAAGAGCTAATATTTTACAACCTTATTATTTTTTTTATGCTGTTGGAAAATATTATAGAAGCATTTGCTACATTACTTGAACGACAAATTAGCGAACTTGATTTAGATAGTAAGAACATTTCTAGAAAACTTTCTAACCAGAATTCCTCAATTCCTAAATGATTTTCTTGAAAATGAGCAGTGTTTTCAGTCTCAGATGAAGCTCTCATTAAGTTAGGAACATAATTTACAATATTACCATATTTTTGTCGTAGTTTGTCAATAGACTCATTGTTATCAGAAGCAACAAATATGTTTGTTTTTTCTGTAATTTCTTTTTCTAAACATTTATCAAAGTCTTCATAGCTAATGATGCCATAATCGCTGGCATGAACAATATTCATATCACAAAGTCTTATGTGTATTCCTATTGTGTGTTCATCAAACTTTATTTGATTTTCACAATTTTCTATCATTTTATTCAATTTGTCAGAAAATTCAATTTTTGATATTATGTTTTTAAAATTATTAATTTTATTACAATTTTCTATAGGATTAAATTTTGAATAATTTCCTAAATGAATTGTATTAAAATCCACATAACTTTCATCAAATTTTTGTTGTATCACATAATCAAATGGATTATTAGTTTTATTGTGTGATACAGCTCTTGGGTCTACATTGTTGAAATAAAAGTTATTCATATTTGGATTTATATTTTCTATATTTTGGATACCAAACATGAATTTAGAGAATATGCCACCAGCTGTAATGTTGAGTTTTATGTTTTCTAACTTTGTTTCCTCATTCATTAAAATGAAAACCCATTTCTCTTGCATATTCTAATATTTTTTCATGTGGTCTTATCTTTATTGGTTTTGCTGGATTTCCAACATAGACAGTCCACGGTTCAGTGCTTTTAGTAACAACAGAATTTGATCCTATCACGGATCCTTGCGCAAGAGTAACTCCTGGAAGTATTGTGCAGTTAACACCGCATCCAGCGAATCTTTCAAATTTAACTTGGCCCAAGACAAGCGTCCTGTACTTCGAAGGTATTGTAGGACCAATTAAACCATCAGCAGAGTATACTTCTGTTCCTGCAACAATCTTAGTTCCAGCTGCAACAAAAGAGAAGTCTTCTAAAATAACTTTAGAATCAGCACCGCCGATGGTCACGACATAAGGTGCTATGTGAACATAATCACCAACGGAAAGAGATGTTGTACAGTAGAATCCTTTATCTATTGCAACATGGTTTCCAATTATCGTTGAATTTTTATGTTTAATAAAGACATCATCATTGATGTAAACGTCAATCCCAGTTTGCATGATTAGCTCCCGTTTATGATGACACCGCCACCATCTCTTTTGATTTTAGGATCTATTTCTGGTAACCAATTTTGAGATTCTATGAATGCAATCTCAGAATCATCTAGTCCTGAATTTCCATTCAAGTGGCGCCAGACATCAGCATACCATCTTGTGACCTTCTTTCCCTTCATGTATCCATGACCAACATGAATTGGGCACTTTCCTTGAAATGCTAATACATCAGTTCCATCAAATCGGGCCGACTCATCGAGCTCTATCTGCCAAGGATTCATGTTAGGCTTTAACATCTTTAGGAAGCTTTCTCTATTCCAAATTGAATGTTGCAGAGAATGCCTATAGTCCACAGACTCTCCTGAAAGAATCACTGGCGAACCTTCAAGTGTGCGGTCTATTACGTCATGTTCTCTACTTGAAACACAATCGGTCAAACCGAATCTTAAAAATTTCCCTCTTGATTCATAAAAAAGCTTCGAAAAGTTGAGAGCAAAATTTATTAATTTTTCATCAACTTCTTTGATTATGAATCCATCTTCCGGTGCCATCATAAAATAATCGTGTTCTTTATTCTCACTAAAGAACTTTATCATATCATTTGACCAATTTTCTGCGCCCAAATCTCTACCAAGGCTGTGGAACTTAACATTTTTAGGTAAATCAAAGTCGGGTTCTTCATAACCAAGTACGTTGATTATCGTTTCATATGGCCAGAATTTGTTGAAAAGATAACAAAACGTTTTTAGACAAAACGACATTTCATCGCACGTTGTTACATAAATTCCAAGTTCTTTAGATGTGCTGTTTGTCATTTTGCATCCCATTGTAAGGCCCTGTCTTATATTCATAGACAAGTGTGTTCTCATCAAGTGCCACGTAGTTATGACCTCCCTGGAAAGTAAATGAAGCATCGCCAGGACCGATTATCTCTTCAGATAGAATCGAATTGTCTAAATCGTAGAAGATCACTTTGACTCTTCCAGAAATGACCACCCAAGATTCTTGTGCTATCATCTTGTCAAATGTTGGCCTCTTCCAAACATGATAGTGAGGCTTGAAAGTATCATTTTGCTGCATCTTAAGCGACGCGCACTGAATAAATTGGTCATTTGCGCAAAGGTTTGTTCTTCCAGAAAAGTCGTCCAGTCTATGGATCTGATGGAGAAGTATATCTGGATTTTTCTTTGAAAAGAAAGAGATCACTTTTCGAAACCTCTAACATGTGGGTAATTCTGGACGAACCAGTCACAAGTCTTCTTAAGACCCACTTCGAGCGGAGTGTAGTCGGAAGTCTTCCAACCAAGTTCAAGAAGCTTTTCGTTGCTGCTAGGCTTCCTAAACTGTCCCTTAAGATCCGAATCGCTCCATGCGATTGGACCATTGTACTCGAGTGTCCTACAAACTTCTTCAACTACATGCTTGATAGAAACTTCTTGAGTATTTCCAATATTAATTGGCTCTTCACGATCATAATTGTCGAGAAGAAAAGTCAAAATCTTTGCAACATCATCGCTATACGTAAATTCTCTCAAAGCTAAACCATCGCCCCAGAAGATAGGTGTCTTCCTGCTTTGTTTTGCTTCAAAGATTTTTCTAATAATAGCAGGTATTACGTGAGAGTTCTGCAAATCAAAATTATCGTGCTCGCCGTAAGCATTGCCAGGAATTGCTGTCTTCCACGAAAGACCGTATTGGTTTCTATAAGCTCGTGTTTGAACCTCAAGCATCCTCTTAGCGTAAGCATATCCAAAATTTGAAGGATGGGGTGGGCCATTGTGAATCTGGTCTGGTGTAAGTGGATAAATCGCTGCATCAGGATAAACGCAAGTCGACATAACTGAGACTAGCTTCTTTACACCAAAATTCTTTGCTGTTGATAGAACATTCAAGTTAATCTTTGAATTTTCATCGAAGAAATCAGCAACTTTATCCATATTAGACTTGATCCCGCCAACTTTTGCAGCAAGATGAATGACAGCGTCTGGAGAGGTAATTTTAAACATCTTATGACAATCTGTCTCTTTTGTAAGATCAAAGTCTTTGCTTCCAACTTTAATGAAGATGTGGTTGTCGGTTTCATCAGGAAACTTTGAACCAATTAGGCCTGAGCCGCCTGTAACAAGCACTTTGCTTCTTTTCACTAAATTCTCCTATCTGGCAACACTAGTATTAGTTGACCAATAATACAGCCTTTCTGGAAGATTATAAAATTTCATGCCATGCTTGATTGCACGCTGCCAAAGATCCCAATCTTCCCACATTCTTGTTCCTAATTCTGGCCAAACATCACCCGGCTTATTTTTTTCGTTATAGCCGCCCAGTTCATTGAAAGAATCTTTCCTAAACATAATTGAACCGTGACACATCACATTTTGACTAAAAATTGCGTGTGCAATTTGTTCATGTGTCTGATATTGACCAGGTGAATAACATGAGTCTCTGATGTCTTCATCTGTATAGTGATCACTTGCAAGCGTTCCAACAAAGTCAAATTCTGCATTTTGATTCAAGAATGTTATTTGTTTTTCTAACTTAGTCGGATGATAGTAGTCATCTACATCAAGTTGAGCTATAAGATTATACTTTGCATTTTTGATTCCAAAGTTTCTAGCGATAGCACCTGAAGCTTTTCCACCTAAAGTTAAAAAACTGATCTTTAGTGGTGTGATGATTGTGTCTGTAATTGCCGTGGTGTCTGTATAACAGCCATTTAAAACACAAATAACTTCAAAATCTTTAAATGTCTGGGATTCCAGAGACTTTATTGCACGAATTAACAGCTTGTGGTGCGTATGTGTTGGGATATAAGCTGGTATAATTACAGATATCATATAAAACTCAACAACTGTTTAATTCTCTCGTCGTATGTGTGCAGCTGTTGTGTCCTTTGAAAACCATTCAATGCAATGTCGTATCTTTTTGTTTCATCATCCAGAAGATATCGAACATTTTTTACTAGCTCTTCAATATTATTGTAAACTAGTAGATCTTCTCCAATAGAAAAGAGCTTATCCAGATCAGGAACATTATTGGTTACTAGTGGAATTCCACAAGATGTCATTTCAAAGACGCGATAAGGTATATCAATGTCTATAGACTTGTTAAGACCTACGCGATATGATGAGATTTCATTCAACATATCATCGCCTAGAACGCTTGTTGCCGCTCTAACAGGTAGATAGTTTGAGATCGTACTAATCCACTGAGCCCTATCAGCGATCATACTTCCACAAAATCCTACATCATGCTGCTTTAATACATCTAGTCGAGGTTTAAATAGATCACTATCTATCGCATTAGGAAACCAGACTAATTTTCTAGCCAAACCTTCAAAAAATTTGATGTAATGACTAGTTGAATTCAGAAGGATGTCAATCTTTGCTGAATGGCAAAAATGTCTATGTGAATGCAGCGCACAATGTGAGTCTATACTCCAGAAAATCTTTAGTTTGCTTAAACTTGACAAATTAGGCATCCAACCTGTGTCGTAATTTTCCAAAGTCATGATCACATCATGAGAATCTACAATTTCATAGAACGGTACGCTGTATGAATCGTGACCCAAACCCCAAACGGTTGCATCTATTCCTGCTCTTTTAAAAGCTTTTTGAATTGAAAAACACTCACGCATGTGTCTATTTGCGTCATGTCGACCATTTTCTTGAATTATTAAAACTTTCATCGAAGATGACTCTTAAGTGATTCAATATGCTCAGCAACTGTTACTTCATTCTCATCAAAAACTTGACCTACAAATTCGAATCCATTTCTAGGTGATGGCCACTTTTTCATTTCAAAAAATTCATCGTGGACACAAGAAGTGTTTGCTACAATAGGATAAATGACTTCTCTAAGAAAGTTTTGATCTACTTGCCAAAAGTTTCCCTTGTTGTAATCATTTATCATTTTATCAATATTTCTTAGTAAGGGAGATTTGACGCCCCACATACCACCCAGGATGTGTGTGTTATGATGTGGATGATCTCTCATTATGTGAAACATCTTGCTAGATTGAATCCATTCATTGACAGCCTCAGACTCCCGCTTTGATAACCGTGAATCTGTATCTCTGCTTATCATAACTTCAACATCTGGATCTGCAGCAGGTAAAAATCTCCAGAACATTCCTGTCCAATTACCCTCTTCTGGCATGACTATAACTTCGGCATCATTTTCTTTAAGATCTGCTAAGATCGCATTGTCAACGTCTGATCCTACGTAGAATCTTGTCACCCATCCTGGGTAATACTCTTTTGCTAGAATAGCGTTTTTGATGGCACCAATTGTGTATTTTGGATTGTCGCCCCACAGGCTAAAAGCGATTATCTTTTTCATTGAAGATACCTTTCTGTTCAATAATTTCATTATAAAAATTCTTGATTGCTCTTACAACAAAATTTTGTTCATAATTTTCCATTGCAAACTTTTTAGCATTGTCTGACAGTATCTTCAAGTTGTCTTTATTGCTTAGATAATGCATACACTTGTGATAATCGTCTACAGAATTTACACAAAAACCACCATTACCGATATTCTCAACTTGTCCATTTTGTCCAGCAAAGTGTGTAATAACAGGCTTTCCATGCATCATGGCTTGTGCTATTGCTGTACTGCAAATTTCTCCATCTGACCTGTAGTGTGCAAAAACATCGATTGTATTATTGAATTTTTCTATGTAATCATCATCATTAGTGCATTCTATCAATATAACGTTGTCAGACAAATGATTTGAAGAAATATAGTCTTTTGCTGCTTGGCAAGCACCAATAATGACATATTTTGATTTTATCTTGCAGTATTTTATGAATTCTCTGTAAGCTGCAAGCGAAATAGGTGTAAAATTATCAGGTCTGCCTATTCTACCAAACACTATTTCATCTTCATCTATTCCTAGTTGTTGCCTTAGATTTTCTTTTGTGCTCAGGCGCGGCGTAGGTATTGCATTTGGAATGATTTTTTTTGATTCGCGCTCTTCAATCTTTAGACACTTTGAAATTACTATAGAGCCATCAAGAAAGTCACTATTATCCACATAGCCAAAGATATTTGTTTCAATTTGAATTGGACACATTCTAGAAGTGAATGGCCATTCATAATAACCACTTCTAGCAAAATGAAAGACATCTATCTTGTGCTCTTTAGCGATATCTGAAATATTCGTATCAATAGGAGCGTATCCTGTATCGGATCCGTTCTTCTTAACTGTTCTATAAAATTTAACAAATTTGCACTTATTTAAGATGTTTTTAGAAATCTCAAGACGATTGTGTTCAACATTATCGGAATAAAAAACATAAACTTCATATGAAGAATCGTGTTGTAAGACTTCTGCGATCCTTTCATGTGAGCGCCAAGTGCCTGCAAAATCTATTACATGAGAATAAAAAGCAATTTTTATTTTTGATTTCAAAGTGATTCTATCCTTTCAATCAAAGATTTTATCCTTGTTGAGCACGTGTGCTCTTTGGCGACTCTAAGTTTTGCTCTGTGACCTATTTCTCTAGCTTTGTCAGGATGATCAAGTAAATAAGTAATTTTTTCTACTGCTTCTTCTTTTGTGTCATACCAAATTACTTCATCGCCTTCTTTAAGGACATCAAAATATCTAGAAGATTCTGCTGGCCTGTCAGATACTACACATCGTCCCAGACAGGCGCCTTCAATAACTCTTCTTGTGATTTCTTTATTCTTACTTTCTTGAAATATGACAGTTCCTGAGGCGAGAAAATTTGCATGATCGTCTCCCCAGACTCTTTTATTGATAAATTTTTCTTTGAGTGCATCTTGCACATGTCGTGTTATTGGACCGCGGTCGCCGCATGTAGACACACAAATGCTAGAAGGATCATGAAATTCCTTTAGGTATGTTTCATCAATTGCGAATTGCGGCCACCACATTGATCTTTTTTTAAAAACTTCACTATACAAAGAATGACACCGATAGTCAGGTGTCAAGATCAGATCAGAGTTGTGTGCTTTTCTTGAATGAGAATAAAATGATTGAGGCTCATCACCGCACTCATACACAAGATGAACATTTGGAAAATTTGCCTTATTCCAGTATGTACCTGGCCAAGGTCCGTAATCTAAAGCAAGTATAAAATTTGCATCAAATCCACTATTTAAAAGATTAAACGCATCTTTTTCAACATCATCTCTATAATCTCCATTCTGGCTAGAAAGCATAGAGATGCTTTTTACTTCATAACCTAGATTTACAAGCTGTCTGCAAACAGCTGTTGATGTATTGCTTAGATCAGATAGATCTCGCTCTTTATACGGAAATAGAACTATTGCTTTTTTCATAATCATCTTCTAATGAAGAACATATTACCGCCTGTAGACATGTTGTTCACATAACCTTTAGATGCCATAAATGAGTCCAATACTTCTCTACCCATAGAAGGTTCAATACAAAAAAGTTCAACATTGAAGTCATTCCAGGGCCATGCTTTTAATATCTTCATGTCAGAACCTTCTGCATCTATATCGATAAATTGAATGTCAAGCGGAACATCATATTCTCTCATTAAAGAGCGCGGTGTTTTTACATCAACCTCATAGCTCTCAGTAAAATTCCCATCGAACCAGGTTGACTTTTCTATGCTTTCTTTTTGAACAATTGAAATAGTTGATATTTGAGAATCACAACCTGTTTCATACACATAAAACATTGTTTTCCCATCAAAATCAGAGATTGCACCATTGTATAGCTTGACATTATTATTTTTTGCATAAAGGGCGCTTAGAGGTTCAAAAAAATGACGACAAGGCTCTACTAAAAGACCCGTCCATCCCAATTCTGCTAGTTTTCTTGTATTAGAATTTTCAATGCCATCAGCTGCACCAATGTCTATAAAAAAACCAGTTCTACCATTAAAATAATTGCTTATTAATTGGTCTTCACCATACTGGGAATAATCCATTTATTAATTTCTCCTTGTGTCTTCAATCTTTTTGAAGAATAATCTATAAAAAGTCTAGTTTATGTCAAAATTTTTTGATTTTCTTGTCTGGTAGACATCTCTATCAGGGTCACCTGTAAGCTATTTTTTTGCCATGTAGCATCGTGACCAAAGCTCTTGTGCTCAACAAACTCGGGAAGAATTTCATTAAACTTAGTAAAAGCATTTTTATCTTGCATGACTACGTCGGGGTGAAGATGTCTAATAATGACATTGTCTATGAAGACCTGCTTTTTTAGCATATTAGCAACTTCTGTGAACTCTGTATCGCACCAAAAGCTCTTGTAGGCAGGATGATAGATGTAGCCAAATCTATCGTAGTATTTCTTCCCGAGAATGCAGAGCGTGTTTAGATCTCTTCTCCATCCATCAAAGAACCACAACACACCGTCTCGATCGGGGTAGTTTTTCTTCATTTCAGCGCGAATGATATCGTCAAATCCGTTTATCTCTGGTATCATGTCATCGCTTACAAGCACTAGAATATCAAAGTCTTTTCCTATTAAATCAGCATTTATTGCTTCAATTTTATTTTTTGAGTTACCGACAATAAATGATAGATTTTGATATCTTGACAAGAGTGATGTTACCTCATGGTTGTTCATGGTTTCATCATCTCTGTCAATTGATATTACAAATTCAAAATTACTCCCTGTCATAAGCTCATAGTAGCGATCTAGAGCTCTAAAGAACTTAAGCGGTCTACCCCTTGTTGGGTACTTAAAAAGAATCTTCATCTTAGTTCCGTATTTGTGCTAGTATTTCTTCTATAGCAGTAAGGCTGCTCTGCTAGGATTGATGTTCTGCTCAATAGAGCAGTTACTCTAAAATTAAAATCACTATCTTCACTAACAAGTGTTCTAATTCCTACACTGGGCGGATTAAATCTTATGCCCATCTCCCAAATCTGTCTATAAAATAGAGCACTAACACCTGCTGTCTCAAATTGTCCTGTAAAGTAATGGTTTATTCCTGGAGTGCTTCTACCCGTCATAACTGCTCTTGAGACAATCTCTGGGTCTACTGCTTGGAGTTCGGTGGGGGACGTGTAATCTTTTTTAATCCTGGCAACATCATCTTCTGACCAGCAATGATGGAATCCACAAAGGTTGTGAAGTGTTTGTGTCTTCATGAGGCACGTAACTTGTCTCTCAATCCTGTCAGGAAGCGAGATGTCATCTGCATCATGTGATGTGCAAAGAACTGCATCAGACGTCCTTATGGCCTCATTGAGGCCATGCCACTTACCAATATTTTTAGGTAATGTAATGACGCGGATTCTAGTGTCTCTTTGCTGCAGATCTTTTGTTATCCTGCCAATATTCTGATCTGCATCTGATCCATCGTCAACTATGCAGATATCCAAATTTGTGTATGTCTGGTCGATAATACTCTGAACTGCTTCATCAAGATACTTGCCGTGATTGTAGCAGCATATCGTGACCAGTACTTTAGGCGTTGACATAATCTTCCATCACAGCCGGATGTGTTACTTCATTAACCATAACACTCGGTGTGGGATTGTTCCAATCAATCTTGCGGTGGAAGATCCAGCCACCCATTTCTTGCTCAAGACGGGCTGCAAGTAGGTCGATCTCATCGTCGCTTACGTCTGACCAGGGCTTATTGAAGAACATGTTGTTCTCTGCTGTGTCATCCTGACTGATGTTATACATGCTCTGCCAATGACGTGACCAGTAGTTCTTGTAAGTTCTAATCTTGCGAGGAAGATTGAACCATGAATAATGGTAGACACCTGGCAAGTTCTGGATTACCGCAGTAAACCACTGCACGTACTGCTGCCTTGCTGCAGGATCTCTCGTCGCAGCTTGACGCAGTTGCTCTGTCTGCTGCGTGTGGAAGTTGACATTTGGAACAAGATCTCCCGTGCTCCGTGTGATGTAATCACAGCCGTCTGATCCTGGTGCAGAGTAGAGGTCACCATTCTCATCTTGTCGACGTAAGATTGCAGGAATGCCATGTGTGATCTCTGGGTGGTTTCTACTCAGACGCCACTTCCAGGGATTAATATCGATTCGGATCTTGCCCTTACTACCCCAGAACTCAGTCACAGGTAGACAGATGAGATTGACGCTCTTAGGTGTAGAGGTGAGCAAATTACGAATCTTCTGGTAATCATTCTGGTGGATTACCTCATCGACATCCTGCTGCCAGCAGAAGTCACCCGTGCAGAGATCTCGTGCAGCTGCCTTCTGCATGCCGTCAAAGACAGAGTGCCGTGGATGACTCCAGTTGCGTTCAATCTGCTTGATCTTGAGTTTCGGGTTCTCATTTGACATCGCAGAGAGGACTTCCCAAGTTCCATCTGTTGATCCTCCATCAACAACTACCACCTCGTCGCAGACATCAAGCAGAGACGTGATCGACTCAACGAATGGATAGTTTTGATCAACACAGTTGTAGGTTGTGCTGTAACCGGACAGCGTCGGTTGCTGCTGGATCACATTATTTATGACCGCCCAAAACACATCAGGCCTACCCATCAAATAATCACAGACATCATCTGGGTTGGCATTCCACCATTTTTCTGATGCATGCTGCACATTATCGTTGGTGACGACGTCACAACCAAGCAGCTTCGCTTCGATTACCATGCGAGGACAAGTGTCACCACCTCGTGGAAGATAGACGAATCCCTCAGATCTTGACATAGTATTAAGAAGATCCTCATATGGGACATCCCAGTAGCTCTGGAACTTCTTTCCATTGTCCTCACACCACTTCACCGCATCTTCATAGCCCTTGATCCATGACTTAGATCCAAGAACGATCCAACCACTTCTGTCAGTAGTATTGCTCTTGAGATGATTTATCTTATCAAAGAAGCGTGCATCAAATACAGAGCTTAGAATGTGTGAATTCCTGTGCCCTAACAGATTTGGGAACCTCTCTGTGTATCTTGCACGCTGCTGCTCAGACATCCAGAAGATTGCATCTGCTGCTTGATAGAAGCCTGCAACAAGCTGTCCTAGCTGGCGCTTATGACAGTCACATTCTTGTCCTGTCTCATGCAAGTGCTTCTCAATCGATCGATGGAGGCAGAACTTATAGTCATACTCAAGCACTGCATAACGGAGATTAGCTGCAATGACTGGAATCAACGACCAGTTAATAGATGAGAAATTACCAAAGATCCAGAAAGCATCAACGTTCTGTTGCAAGAACTCAACTGTTAAGTTCTTTGCGTGAACTTTCTTGACAAGTGCGGGTGATGCTTCAATTAGTGCATCTGACGTTAGTTCAGCACCGCCGGCATACTGTTCAGCGAAGAGATCTGCAACAAAAATAATCTGTTTTTCCATGAACAGATTGTATTTCTGACCTCGTCGTAGTTAACGAGCTGTTCCTACTCTTCCTATCTTGCCATCAGATAGGATCTTCTTGATGTCCTTTCCTAAGTCAAGGACGCCCTGCTTAAACGGCTCGATGAAGACGTAAGCCGCGGCAACGATCGCGATCACGATCACGCTGATGAGCAGCATGTACTCGACGGTGGACTGTCCCTCTTCGTCTTTTAAAAGTTCTTGAATCATTAGAAACCCCTAGTTGCTGGTCGGTAGAATACTTTTCCTGTGACGTTGGTCGTTTTTCCGATCGTGGGTGTCGAGTGATTGAATGTTAAGACGTCGCCGCCGGTTAACTCACCATACTGGATCCTAATCGGATAATAGACACCCGCTGTCAAAGCTGCCGTTCCTGAAAATTCTACGGGTCCGTGAAGACCGCCATTATTGACTGTTGCATTAGCTGTCGTGAATCCAGAGACAGCATTGTTTCCTATCCACATATAGGATGCATCATCTGAGCTGAGGTAAAAAGTATATGTTTCTGTAGTTGTGGGCAGGAAGTATCCCAACCACTGCATGCTAAAGTTTTCGCCATCATCTGTGATAGGTTCTTCGATGACTGTTGTTTGAACAGTGGTCGCAGTTGCTGTTGCCGTTGCAAAGAAGTTAACATCATCTGAAAAGTAACCCGAGTACCTTGTCCTGTAGAGGCCAGCGATGTACGGGCTTTGTCCTCTTGTGATGTAGAAGATCTGTGTCGCTGTAGTCCTGCTGGTAGTAATCGAAGCATCTGTTGATTGGACATGGATCGTTGACCAAGTCGTACTGTCGTTGCTTCCCTCTAGAACCCAGCGGACTGGATCGCGACCGTTGACGTCAGCACCCGTGATGTATCTGAAGCCGTCGACTGTCCTCCTGGAACCAAAATCAATCTGTAGGACCCAGGACTTTATAACTCCTGTCGCATCGGGGCCTATCGTTCCATTGCCGGACACGTCAAGGAAGACAGTGGCTGTGTTATTGTCGATGGCCTTACTTGCATCTTGACCAGACGGATTATAACCACCTGTGTTGGTTGCAGTTGCCCCTGTGTAATCGACACGAGTACCCATGAACATGAGCTGGAACTCAGCCATCTGCATCATTCCGACCGGGTAGGTTGGATCCTGTGTGATGTCTCGTACTTTTGTCACCGCGAACCTAAAGTAGCGGAACGTCTGGTTGGTTACGTTTCGCGGGGCGATTGAACCAGCGAATGATGAAGTGCTTCCTAACATATTATCATCCGTATGTGCTCAGCTGGCCAAGAACCTTCCACGCAGAACCCGAGCGAATCAGGCTGAATCCGAAGACATCCTGCTTGTTGGCTGTTCCTGTGGGCGTTACACCGTTTGCCCAGTTGATTGTTTGTGTTGAAGAGTCGATCTGGACAGCGCTGACGATTCTTGCAGTGGCGCTCTGCGAGAGAATGACGGTGGGTGT